>Ga0187892_10000070_pt1 | contig 225785 bp, 179 predicted proteins | sample MA1701073metaG_FD_139345 | JGI IMG/M metagenome (GOLD analysis project Ga0187892, IMG submission 139345) | Bio-ooze microbial communities from a basaltic lava cave in the Kipuka Kanohina Cave System on the Island of Hawaii, USA - MA170107-3 metaG ... | reverse complement strand
TGTTGCCGCTGATACTTCCTGGTCATCGCTCCGTCTCCTGGAAAACGTCGTGAACTTACCCCCCCTTTGCGAACTGCCCTCCATCAGACTCGATTTTCCACCTACTTTCGAGACGCCTGCCCCGGCACCACGGCACCACCCCCTAGCCGCTAGGCGCTTCAATTTTCGGTGTCCGGCTGGTAGGCTATATGGCCGCGGGCGGCTCGGTGGGTGGTGGGACACCGTCAAGCTCGTCGGTCCCTGCAGTGCTTCGGGCCAAAGGCGGTACTATGACCCTGCGACTTCATTCAGCCACGGTGGCGCTCGGCACGCTCCTTTGCCTCGTGCAGCTATCTCGTGCCGCTGAGGATGGCAATGCCGCATCCGAAACGCCGTCCGAGCCGGCGAAGGTCAGCTATTACCGCGAAGTTCGACCGATCTTCCAGGAACATTGCCAGGGTTGCCATCAGCCGGCTAAGCCTTCGGGCAATTATGTCATGACGAGCGTGGCGGAACTGGTCAAGGCGGGAACCAGCGGCCAGGCAGCAATCGTCCCCGGAGAGCCGGACGAGAGCGAGCTTTTTCTGCAGATCACCTCGGCCGGCGGTGAGCGGCCGGTTATGCCGAAGGAAAAGGAGCCGCTGGTGGCTGCGGACGTCGAGCTCATCCGGCGTTGGATTGCCGAAGGCGCAACCGACGACACGCCCGAGACGGCGCGCGACCTGGTCGACAGCGCCCATCCACCGGTTTATCGGCTGCCGCCGGTGATCACGTCGTTGGACTTCTCACCCGATGCGACGCTTTTGGCCGTTTCGGCCTATCACGAGGTGGTGTTGCAGGCGGCCGACGGATCGCAACTCGTGGCGCGGCTGGTCGGCATTTCGGAACGGATTCAATCGGTCCGCTTCTCGCCGGACGGAGCGCTATTGGCGGTGGCCGGCGGCTCGCCAGGCCGTTTTGGCGAGCTGCAAGTGTGGGACGTTGCCCAGCGAAAGTTGAAATACGCCGTCACGCTCACGCACGATACGCTCTACGGCGTAAGCTGGTCGCACGATGGGTCAAAGATCGCCCTGGGCTGCGGCGACAACACCGTGCGAGCCTTGGACGCCGCGACAGCGCGGCAGGTGCTTTACCAGGGGGCACACAGTGACTGGGTGCTCGACACGGTGTTTTCGGTCGATTCGTCGCACCTGGTCTCGGTGAGCCGCGATCGCTCCATGAAGCTGACCGAAGTGGCGACGGAGCGGTTCGTCGACAATATCACCAGCATTACGCCCGGCGCCTTGAAAGGGGGGCTGATGACGGTCGACCGCCTCGCCGGCAAGGATGAACTGTTGATAGGCGGCGCCGACGGCGCGCCCAAGCTCTATCAGATGCACCGCACGAAGGTGCGCATGATCGGCGACGATTTTAACCTCATCCGCGCCTACGAGGCGATGCCGGGGCGCGTCTTCGCTTTACGCGCCAGTGCCGACGGAGCGCGCTTCATCGCCGGCAGCAGCAACGACGGCTGCGGCGAAGTCCGTCTTTACCAGACCGACGCACCCGCCGCGGCCTGGAAGTACGCTTGCGACTCGGCCGTTTATGCTCTGGCGTATTCTCGTGACGGCGCGAGGCTCGCTTCCGGGGGTTTCGACGGTCGTGTGCGCTTACACGACCTTTCGACTGGGGTGGTAGCCGCGGAATTCGTCCCCGTCCCGATTACGACCGACGAAGTTGCGTCCGCGTCGGCTGCGGTCTCGCCATGAACTTCCACGCCATCCTTCCCGCCTGGATAAATGTGCTTTGAGGCACTGCCATGAACCCACGCTCAATCGCCAGCGGACCTTCCCTTCGATTCTTCAACGTGCGGCCTGCATTGCTATTCGCCGCGTTGATTCTGCCGTTGCCATGGTGCACACAGGCGTCGCGCGCCGACGAACGATTGCCCGAAGGCAGGTCGGTCGTTCGACTCGAAGTGCAGCCTGGCGCGATCCACTTTTCGCATCGCTTCGTCTCCGCGCAGTTGGTAGTGAGCGGCGAACTGGATACGGGCGAATTGCTCGACGTGACGCGGATGGTCCGTTTCGAGGCGCCCGAGCAGGTCATCCGTGTATCGCCAACTGGATTGGTGGTTCCCGTGGCGGACGGTCAGGGGGTGCTCAAAGCCACGTTGGGCGAACAATCGCTCGAGCTACCGGTGGAAGTGAGCGGCCAAAGCAATACTTATCAGGCGAGCTTCGTCCGCGACATCATGCCCACGCTCTCCAAGCTGGGTTGCAATGCCGGAACGTGCCACGGGGCCGCCCAGGGGAAGAACGGCTTTCAGCTTTCGTTGCGCGGCTACGACCCTCTCTACGACCATCGTGCCTTGACCGATGACCTGGCCGGCCGGCGGTTTAATCGCGCCGCGCCCGAAAAGAGCCTGATGCTCTTGAAGCCCTCGGGTAGCGTGCCGCACGTGGGCGGTGTCGTGATGCGGCCCGGCGAGCGTGCCTATGAGCTCTTGCGCGCCTGGATCGCCGACGGGGTGAAGCTGGACCTCGACAGCCCGCGCGTCGCGCGGATTGAGGTCTTTCCGCAAAATGCGCGTGTCCCGCTGCCGGAGATGAAGCAGCAGGTGGCCGTGCGTGCGACCTACACCGACGGCAGCATCCGCGACGTGACGGCCGAGGCGTTCGTCGAATCGAGCAATACGGAGATTGTGACGGTCGACAAGGCGGCGCTAGTGACCGCCGTGCGGCGCGGCGAGGCGGCCATTCTGGCTCGCTACGAAGGGGCGTATGCCGCCACGACGATCATCGTCATGGGTGATCGCAGCGGGTTCGCGTGGCAAGACGCGCCCGAAAACAACTTCCTTGACACGCTGGTTCACGAGAAGCTGATGCGCGTGAAGATTCTGCCCAGCGGCGCGTGCACTGACGCGGAATTCATCCGGCGAGTTTATCTGGACCTGACCGGTTTGCCGCCCGCGCCGGACGAGGTGCGAGCATTCCTTTCCGACGGCCGCGACACTCGCCCGAAGCGCGACGAGTTGGTCGATCGGCTGGTGGGAAGCGACGCCTACGTTGAACACTGGACCCAGAAATGGGCCGACCTGCTGCAGGTGAACCGCAATTTTCTCACCGAAAAGGGCGCCTGGGCGCTGCGTAATTGGATCCGCCAGTCGGTTGCCTCGAACATGCCGTACGACCAGTTCGTTCACTCGATACTCACGTCGAGAGGCTCAACCTATGAGAACCCGCCGGCGAGCTACCTGCGCGTGCTGCGCGAGCCGGAAGCGGCGATGGAGAACTCGACGCAGTTGTTCCTGGGCGTGCGGTTCAATTGCAACAAGTGCCACGACCATCCTTTCGAGCGGTGGACGCAGGACCAGTACTATCATCTGGCCGCGTTTTTTGCCCAAGTGGGCCGCAAGCCAGGCGCCAGCGCCGGCGACGAGATCGTCTACGACACGCCGGGCGCCGGCGAAGTGACCCACATCCGCACCGGCCAGATCGCCGCCCCCTCGTTTCCCTACACGCACGCCGACATGTCGGTCGAGGAGGCGAATCGAAGCGAGCAGTTTGCCCACTGGGTCACCTCGAAAGACAACCCCTACTTCGCCAAGAGCTACGTCAACCGCCAGTGGGCCTATCTGACGGGCGCGGGGCTCATCGAACCGATCGACGACATCCGTGCGGGCAACCCGCCGAGCAATCCGGAGCTCTTGGACCGCCTGACGCAGGAGTTCGTCACGAGCGGGTTTGACGTGCAGCACCTGGTGCGCACGATCTGCAAGTCGCAGGTCTACCAGCGCTCGCTGGAGACGAACCAATGGAACGAGGACGACGCGATCAACTATTCGCACGCGCTGGCGCGGCGGCTCCCGGCCGAGACTCTATACGATACATTGCAAAAGGCCACCGGCGCGGAGGCCAAATTGCCGGGCGTGCCGAGCGGGTTCTTGGCGGCGCAGTTGCCCGACTCGAGCGTCAAGCTGCCGGGCGACTTTCTTGATCTTTTCGGCCGCCCACCGCGCGAGAGCGCCTGCGAATGCGAACGCACGAGCGGCATGGCGCTCGGTCAGGCGCTGAGCCTTGTGAATGGGCCGACCATCGCTGACGCCATCGCCGCCCCGAACAACCGCATCGCGCGATTGGTCGCGGCCGAAGCGGACGACGCGCGCGTCGTCGACGAGCTATTTATCTCGATCCTTTGCCGGCCGCCCAGCCAGACGGAGCTGGCGACGGGCCTGGCCACGTTGCGAGAGGCGGAAGACCGGCTCGGCGGCGCCCAGGACCTGGCCTGGGCGCTGATCAACAGCCCGGCATTTTTATTTAATCGCTGATCGGCGCAGGTGGGACGGCGGCGAGGATGGGCCACCGTGCGAGCCGCCGGGTTTAACTCGGCGGGTGCGAGTCTGTTTTCGACCATCTCATGCTTCGCGCGTGCTTCAGACCGCCGGGTTAAACTCGGCGGCTCGCGAATTGATGCGAACAGATAGCGCACGAATTGCCCCGCCTTCTAAAAAATACACCGCCGATTGGCAAATTCTGGTTCTGTCGTGCGCCTTGCCGCTGGTTCTTTGCGCGGCGAAGCTTGACCTCGATCTTTGGTACGACGAGGCCTACACGCTTCAGGCCTACGTGTCACGGCCCGCGTGGCAGATCGTCACGGACTATTCTGCGCCGAACAATCACATCTTGTACTCGCTCTTGCTGCGGCCGTGGTACCTGATTTCCGACAGCGACTTTGTGTTGCGGTTTCCGTCGCTGATGATCTCCGCGGCGACGTTGGCGATGATGTTTCGCCTGGGCCGGCGCTGCGGCGGTCCCGCGGCAGGCGGCGTATCGGTGCTTGTGCTCGGCCTGACGCAGATGTTTCTCGTACACACGATGCAACTACGCGGGTACGGGCTCTCGATATTCTTGGCCGTCTGGCTGGCGGATTTGGCAGTTTCGCGCACGGGAGAGCGGACAGCGCGGCGCTCGCTGACGATTGTTCTCGCGGGCGCTGGATTTCTGTATACGATGCCAACGAACGCGCTGTTTCTCGCACCGCAAACGGTACTGGCGGCGGCGATTGCCTGGGCGCGAGTGGATCGGCGCGCCGCGATTCGCGAACTGGCCACCTGGGTCGCAGCCTGGGTATTGGCGTTCCTGGCCGATCTGCCTGTGCTTGACCAGGTGTGGTCATCGGTCGGCAATTCGAGCCGGGGCGATTTACGCGCCACAGGTACCATTGTTCGCCAGGTCGTCGCCGCGGCGATGCACGACTCCTGGCCGCTGGCGCTTCTAGTTCCGCCAGGAATCGTGGCCTGGATGGCGCGACGACGACGTGAGCCATTGGGGGAGACCGCGTATTTGCCAGTCCTGCTCCCAGCCATGATACTTGGGCCGTTTCTGCTGACGGCACTATTAGGCGTCACGCCCTTCGTTCGCAATTATTGCCCTTGGGTTCCGTTCCTGGCGATTGGCATCGGCTGGCCGCTTGTCGAGTGCGCTCGCTGGGGTTTGCATTTCGCGACGCGCAAACCAATCGAAGGCGAGCAATCGGAAATGCCGGTCTTTCTGATCGGCGCCGCGGTCGTGTTGGCGACACTCGTGCCGGCCGCGTGGCGATATCCAGCGCGGCTGGCGGAAGTTCGCGACCAGCGGTTTGCGCAAGATGGTTACTATAACTACTACGCTGCCGACTTTTCTCCCTCGACCGTGGTCGCTTACCTGCAAGAGGCGACGGCGCGCGACGCGAATTACACGGTGGCCTTTGACCGCTCGGCCTACTTCACGCTGCCGCATTACGCTTTGCGCGCCGAATTTCGCATGCCGCGTGCGCATCCTGGCGCCACGATCTATTACGTGGCGCCGGCGATTGCGCACCTGGAAGACGTCTCGGCCATGTGCGACGTGCCCATAGAAACGCTGCGAACGTTCCCGCGAATCCGGCGGATCGGCTACTTCCACATCTACCGTTCGCGTGAGCCACTGCGGGTAGAGTAGCAGGCACGCTCCGCGTGCCGTAGCGCACTGCGGCAAGGCTCCGAACTCACCGAAAGACGGTGCGAGCCGTTAGCGCTCCGAGCCACGGCATGCGGAGCATGCCTGCTACGGCAACTGCCGATCCTTGCCAAGGTCGAGCGATCGGCGGAAAATGAACCGATCGCAAGGCCAGCGCCTGCATCACAATACGACACGCAAAGGATTGGTTCATGGCGGGGTTCCGCTTTGGGTTGAATACGAGCACAATCCAGTCGGCCGGGCTGATGGACAAGATCCGAATCGCCGGCGAAACAGGCTATGATGCAATCGAGCTGTGGATCACCGACGTCGAGAAGCACCTGGAGGGCGGTAGCAAGCTGGTTGACGTGACCAAGGCACTGGAGGACCAGCGATTGTCGCGGCCCAGCATGATTTCGCTCCGCGATTGGTGTACGGCGGACGATGCCGCATTCGCGGCCGCATTGGAAACGGCGAAGCGGCGGCTGGATATCGCACGGCAACTTGGCGTCGAGCGGATTGTGGCCGGCCCTCCGCGCGAGGTGGTTGACCTGTCGATGGCCACCGAGCGATACGCAAAACTATTGGAGGTTAGCATCGATCGCGGCGTGCCTGCGTCGGTCGAGTTCCTGGGTTTTGTCGAGGGGATCAATACGCTGGAGAAGGCGTGGGCCATCTGCGGCGGCACAGGCAACCCCGAGGCCACCGTGACGCCCGATGTCTGGCACATGTTCCGCGGTGGGTCCGATCCGGCGACGCTCGATATGATCCCGGCCGACCATATCTCCTGCTTCCACTGGAACGACGCCCCGGCTCAGCCCGAGCGCACCCAGCAGACCGACGCCGACCGCGTCTATCCCGGCGACGGCATCTATGACCTGAAGGGCCTGGCGACTCGCCTGCGTGCGAAAGAGTGGGACGGCGTACTCTCGCTTGAGCTGTTCAATCGCGCGTACTGGCAGCAGGATCCGCGCATCGTGGCGCGCACGGGGTTGGAAAAGATGCGTCAGAGCGTCGCATGACGTCTCCCACGCATTCAGCCTCGCCGTCGATCATCGAGACTCATTCGCTGGGCAAGCGCTACCGCGACGTGACGGCGCTGGCGGACTGCACGCTCGAGGTCGAGCGGGGCGAGGTGTTCGGGCTCTTGGGGCCGAACGGCTCGGGCAAGACGACGCTGATCCGTCTTTTGATGGGCTTCCTTCGCCCCACCACGGGCACCGCGACCATCGACGGCCTCGATTGCTATCGGCAATCGGTGGCGGTTCACTCGCGTGTGGCGTATCTGCCGGGCGATGCTCGGCTTTTCCGCCGGATGCGCGGGCGCGACGTCCTGCGGTTCTTTAGCGACGTGCGCCCTGGGGGCGACTACCGGCGGGCGCTTGCGCTGGCCGAGCGCCTGAAGATCGACCTATCGCGCCAGGTGGCGGTCTGTTCGACCGGCATGCGTCAAAAGCTGGCTTTGGCGGCGGCGCTGTCGGCCCAAACGCCGCTATTGATTCTCGACGAACCGACGGCGAGCCTCGATCCCACGATGCGGATCGAGCTGGTGGCGATGGTCCGCGAGGCGAAGGCCGCCGGCCGCACCGTCGTCTTTTCCTCGCACGTCCTCTCGGAGGTGGAAGAAGCCTGCGATCGCGTCGCCATCCTGCGCGAGGGGCGGCTGGTGCACGTGCAAGACATGGCGCGGCTGGCGCGGCAGCATCGCATTCGCGCGCAATTGAGCGGGCCGCTCGCTCCGGTACCCGAGGCGCTTGCCGGCCAGCTTCAGCTCACGGCGAACGGACAGCGGCAGATCACGATCGAGACGCCTGGCGACTTGGCGCCCGTCTTGGGTTGGCTGGCGCAGCTACCACTGGACGAGGTGCTGGTCGAGCCGCTGGGGTTGCGAGCCATCTACGACCGATTTCACGCTCAGGTGCCTGAATGAACCTCGCACTGTGGCGCAAGGCGATCGTCGAGTCGCGAGCCCTGCTCGCGGCGTGCGCGGCCCTGCTGTTCGGTTTCCAATGGGTGTTCGTCTGGGTCACCAGCCAAGTGAAGCTGCCGGCCATCGCTACGTTTCTCAGCGACTTGCCCGAGTACATGCAGAACGTCGTGGGGATTCCCATCGACCAGGTGGCCACCACGGCCGGGCGGATCGCGCTCTCGTACATCGACCCCGTGGTGCTGGTGGCCACCGGCGTATGGGCGATTGCTCGCGGCTCCGACGCGGTGAGCGGCGAGATCGGTCGCGGCACGATGGAAATGCTCTTGGCTCAGCCCGTCCGGCGGATCGCGGTATTGTGGACGCACGCCGGCGTGACCATTCTGGGGGCGGGTGTTTTGGGGTGTGCCGCCTGGCTGGGGACTTTCGCGGGCATTTCCACGGTGGTACTTGACCAGCACGTCGATCCCTGGCGGTTCGTTCCGTCGGCGATCAATGTCGCGGCGCTGACCTTCTTTCTGGCCGGAGTGGCCACGATGGCTTCGTCGTGGGACAGCTATCGGCACCGGACGGTGGGCCTGATGGGCGGCTTCTATGTCGTTGGATTGGTGCTGGAGATGACCGGAAAAATGGTGGACAACCTTTCATGGCTCCGCTATTTGACGTTTCTGGGGGTCTACGAACCGCAGGTTATGGTGACCGATCGGGCGGCCGCCTGGGAAATGACGCTCAACTACAACGGCGTGCTACTGGGATTGGGCGCGTTGTCCTATATTGTGGCCACGGTCATATTCTGCCGCCGCGACCTCCCCGCCCCATTATGACATGGCCTTTGGAACGCTGGAGCGTCATAATTTGCTGGGGCTAACGTGGAGCACGTGTTCGGCGATCACCGAACACGTGGCGCCCGGTAGAGCACGACGAAAGGGGCGCGTATGGGAGTAGCACTGATGATGCGAAACAGGCGAATCGGCCACTGGGTCTGGTCCGCAGCGTTGCTGACGATCATCGCACCCCTGACAGGGGAGCTGTCGGGGGGCGAGAACAAAGGCCAGGCCGACCTGGACAAGGCGATCGGCCTGAAGCTTACGGCCGAAAACATATCGCAACTGGGCACCGTGATTGATCTTTGCCAGAGCGCCTTGGACAAGGGACTCGACGAAGCCAATACCGATTTCGCCAAGAAGCTCTTGGCGTCGACCCTGATCCAGCGCGCAAGCGTGGTAAGCCGACAGACCTTTGACGCGCTGCCGGCCGATCCGCGCGTCCGCGCTCGCATGGTGCAAATCCGCAGCATCGCGCTGGCCGATCTGGAACGAGCGATCGGCCTCGATCCTGAGCAACCGCAGGCCCATTACCTGATCGGGCGCTGGCAGGCCATGCCCGGCGGCAGCCGCGACCGCGCATTACAAGCAATCGAAGAGGCTCTCCGCACCGCCGGGGACGACGCGCAAGTGCGCAGCGCGGCCTTGACGGTTCGTGCCGTGCTGACCGAGGACCCCGAGAAGCGCATGGCCGACCACAACGAGGCGGTGACCGCCGCGCCCATGAGCGCCGAAGCGCTCCGCGAGCGCGGCGGTTTCCTCATCGAGCAAGGCAAGGTCGAAGAGGGCCTGGCCGACCTGGAGCGGGCGCTGGAGCTCGATCCCGACCACGCCGGCACCCATCATGTTCTTGGCCTGGCACTTGCCATGTTGAAGCGGAACGACGAGGCACTCGCCAGCTTCGATCGTGCCATCGTGCTGATGCCCGAATCGCCCATGCTGTACGTAAGGCGCGCTCAGGTTCGCCTGCAAAAAGACGACACGCCAGGCGCCATCGCCGACGTGGACAAGGCGCTCGAGCTCGATCCTGGCAACGCGGGCATGCTGCTTTTGCGATCGCGCATGTATCAGCAAGCTGGCGACAACGAGCGTGCGCTGGCCGATCTCGACGCGGCGATCGCGGGCCGGCCCGATTTTCTGGATGCGGTTCGCGCGCGGGGGCTGCTCTTGGCGCAGATGAATCGGCTGGACGACGCGATCACCGAGCTTGAGCAGGCCAGTTCCGGCGCGCCGAACGATCTGGGGCTGCTGGTGCAGCTTGCCTCCTTCTATTCCATAAAACGCGATTTTCAGAAGACCGTGGAGGCGTACACCAAGGCGCTCGAGATCGCTCCTGACAACTGGATGGTCTATCATGGCCGCGCGGATGCGTACCTGTTCCTCAAGAGGCAGGACCTGGCGCTGGCCGACTACGAGTCGGCCTTGAAGCGCGAGCCGAAGAGCGACAGCGTGCTGAACAATCTGGCGTGGCTCTTGGCGACCTCGCCGCACGACGAGCTGCGTAACGGGGCGCGCGCGATCGAGCTCGCCACCAGCGCCTGCGAGGTCACCGAGTACAAAAAGGCGCACATCCTCAGCACGCTGGCCGCCGGATATGCCGAGACGGGCGACTTCGAGTCGGCGATCAAGTGGTCGACCAAGGCGGTTGAGCTCAGCACCGACCAATTGAAGGAGCCGTTGACCAAAGAGCTGGAAAGTTACCGCGCCGGCAAGCCGTGGCGCGAGGCCGCTCCACCGTCCGCCGAAGCCTTCGACGCCGACACCGAAGCCGCGCCGACAAGCGATTCGCCGTCACAAAAGGGCGCCGAACCAGTGCCGCCGAGCGATTCTCCGTGAACCGCGACGACGCATACCGCCTGGTCTGCGAGTACACCGCGAGCGACAGCCTCCGCAAGCATATGCTGGCCGTCGAGGCCGCGATGCGTGCCTACGCGCGGCGATTCGGCGAGGACGAGGAGACGTGGGGCATTGTGGGTCTGCTGCACGACTTCGACTACGAGCGCTGGCCGAACGCGCCGGACCATCCGCTCAAGGGGGCCGAGATACTGGCCGCGCGCGGCTATCCGCACGAGGTGATCTACGCGATCAAGTCGCACGCCGATTATCTTCACGATTGCCCGCGCGTTTCGCTCCTGGACAAGACGCTCTACGCCTGTGACGAGTTGGCGGGCTTCATTACCGCGGTGGCCATGGTCCGCCCCGAGCGGATTCACGGCCTGCAAGCCTCAAGCGTCCGCAAGAAGATGAAGCAAAAGAGCTTCGCCGCCGCGGTCCGCCGCGAGGACATCATCCGCGGCGCCGAGGACCTGGGCGTGGAGCTCGACGCGCACATCCAGTTCGTAATCGACGCCATGCAAGGAGCGGCCGCGTCACTGGGGCTCGAAGCGCCGGGACCTTCGCGAGGTTAGGTTAGTTTAGTCAACGCTCGGCGTTGCGCGCCACGTTGAGTGGCTGGGGCTAAGGCCGTGGGCCATGCCCCAGCGAAGCCCGATGCAGTTCGACCTCAATTGGCCATTCGCTGGAGCACGCTCCGCTTAGCCCCAGCCACACACGAAACAAGCGCGGTAAGCCAGAGTCTGCGTAGAAGTGCGGTCATCGATTGCGCATTCGAGCGCACAGTGCCTCGGATTGCCACCACACAGAATCGAGAACTCGGTTAAAGGCACGGACGCGCGCTCGCGACGTCTATCCCACCGCCTGTGCGGCGTAGCCGGCCGTCCAGGCCGATAGATCGGCCATGCCTTTGCGGTGGCAGAAGTCGCCGAACGATTCGCCCGGCTCACGCGCCAGCTTGAAATAGGCGAAGACGGGAACCAAGGTCGGCACAATCTCTTCGCCGGGGACGAGGTCCTTGTAGATTGTGTTGAGCCGGTCGCCCAAGAGCCGGCCGCCCAATAGGACCGTGTAGCGGCCGGCGGCCTTGCCGACCAGGCCCACGTCGCAGTTATACGGCCGAGCGCAGCCGTTGGGGCAGCCGGTCATGCGGATCGTGAACTGCTCGCTCGCCAGTCCCAGCCGCGCCAACTCCACCTCCAGTTGGTCGATCATTCCAGGCAGCGCCCGCTCGCTCTCGGTAATCGCCAGCCCGCACGTGGGCCAGGCGACACAGGCCATCGACCAGCGGCGTGCATTCGAGATATCGTGCGAGAGCTTCACGCCGTGATCGCTGAGCACCTGTTCGAGTCGCGGACGATCGGCTTCGGCAATATCGGTGAAGAGCAAGCTTTGATGCGAGGTGAGCCGCAGGCTCGGCCGAAGCGTCGTCAGCACGGCCCGCAAGGCCGCCTTTAGTTGCAGTGTCTCACTGTCCAGGATACGGCCGTTTTCCACGTTCAGCCCGTAGAACCAGCGACCGTCTCCTTGCTCGTGCCAGCCCATGTGATCGTCGAAGGCACAGACATCTTGCGGATGTGGGTCGGCCAGCGGCCGGCCGTAATACTCCTCGACCTTGGACTTGAACCGCGCCAGGCCCCATTCGGCAATCAGGTATTTCATACGCGCCAGCTTGCGGTCCACGCGATTGCCGAAATCGCGCTGCACCTTGACGATGGCCGTTACCACGTCGAGCACCTCGTCGGGGGCAACGAAGGCCATCCGCTTAGCCAGCGCCGGATACGTCTTGGTGTTGCTTGGGGTGACACCCTGTCCGCCGCCCACCAAGACGTTGTAGCCGATGATGCGAAAGTCCTCGCAGACGGCCATCAGACCGATATCGTTCGTGTAGAGGTCGACGCAATTATCGCCCGGCAGGCCGATCGCCGTCTTGAACTTGCGCGGCAGATACGTGGACCCGTAGATCGGCTCAATCTCGTGCCCATTGCTACCGCCGCCGACCAACTCCTCATTGCCCGCCGCGTCGCGCAGCCAAAGCTCATGATACGCAGTGGTCCGCGGGCAGAGGTGCTCGGCGAGCCGATCGGTTAGCTGTTGCAACTGGTCGTGAACCGGGTCGAACCGGTGCGGCGCCGGGCAGCACATGATGTTGCGTTCGACGTCGCCGCAGGCCGCCAGCGTCGAGAGCTGGATGTCGTTGATTCGCCGGATCGTCGCCTTCAGATTGCTCTTCAATACGCCGTGGAGCTGCAATCCCTGCCGGCTGGTAATCCGCAGCGTCGTATTGCCCAGTTCGTCGCACAGGTCCAACTCGGCGAGCAACTGCTCGGCAGTAAGCTTTCCACCAGGCACCTTGGTGCGGACCATGAAAATGTACGACTTGTCGGTGCGCTCGGTGTGCCCGCTTGCGCGCTTGACCGCACGATCGTCGCGGTCATCCTGCTGATACGTGCCGTGATGCTTGAGTAGCTGAATGCTTGCCTTGCCGAAAAAGTCCTTGCCATCGGCCAACTCGGCGCCGATATCGCCGCGCAGGAAGTTGCTTTGGCGCTTGACCGCTTCGACAGGGCTGAGTTTCTTGGGTTCGTCGGACATGGAGCTAGCGATACATAACTATTATTATTATCATTATAATGATTCGCACACTTTAGTCAAGTTGCACACAGTTTATAGCTAGAAATCGTTGTTTGCGGCAATAAGCGCCGCTAGCATTCGCAGATGCACGTTGAGGCGACAGAAGAACTTCGTCACGGCGATCAATCGTTGGCAGGGCGGCTGATCGTATGGGTGGCCACCGGATTCGGATTTGGCTTCAGTCCGATCGTGCCGGGCTCATGCGGGGCCTTGTGGGGATTGCCGTTGGCGTGGGCCGTTCAACAGTGCACCGCCCTTTGGCTTCAGCTCGTCATCGTGACGGCTTTGTGTGGCGCGGGTGTCTGGATTTGCGGCGCGGCGGCGCGGCGACTCGGCGGCAGCGATCCCACGTGCATCGTTTGGGACGAGATCGCCACTCTGCCGATCACGTTCTTCGGAATTCCGATGGTCGATGGGCGCTGGATTATCGCCGGGTTTGTGCTTCACCGATTATTCGATATTTTCAAACCGCCTCCGACGCGGCGGCTGGAGCGATTGCCGGGCGGATGGGGAATCATGGCCGACGACTGCATGGCCGGCGTGTATTCGAACATAGTCCTGCACGCGATTGGCTGGCTCGGCATCCTCGGTGCGCGTTAGCGTATTCATCCATTGAAGCCTTCAAGTACACAGACAACTACGGACTAGCTTAACAAGAGCCATTTCCAAACCCCTCACCCTACCCTCTCCCCAAAGGGGAGAGGGGTAATGAAACTGGCGCTTGCGGCACTCGCAGACGAACGGCCAATTCTGATGACCGCGAGCATTCTGGATGGGAAGGCGATCGCTGAGCAGATCCGCGGCGAGATTACCGAGGAGGTGGCCGACTTTATCGAGAACAACGCCGTCACGCCCACCTTGGCCGCCGTGCTAGTCGGGGAGAATCCGGCCAGTGAGGTCTACGTCCGCAACAAGCGCAACGCCTGTGAGCGCGCCGGCATCGAAAGCCAGCTTCACCGCTTGCCGGCCGACGCAGCGCTTGACGAGCTGATGACATTGGTGACGAAGCTGAACCGTGACCCACTCGTACACGGTATTTTGCTCCAGTTGCCGTTGCCGCAGCACATCGACCCGTTTCGCGTGCTCTCGACCGTCAATCCGCTGAAGGACGTGGATGCGTTTCACCCCGAGAACGTGGGCCTCTTGGTGCAGGGGCGGCCGCGGTTCGTGCCGTGCACGCCGCTGGGCGTGCAACAGTTGCTCGTCCGTAGCGGCGTCGCGATATCCGGCCAGCACGTGGTGGTGTTGGGGCGCAGCGATATCGTGGGCAAGCCACTGGCAATCTTGCTTGTGCAAAAGGGAGCGGGCGGCGACGCGACCGTCACAATCTGCCACAGTCGTACCCAAAACCTGCCGGAAATCACGCGGACGGCTGACATTCTGGTGGTCGCCGTCGCGCATGCTCGCTTCGTCACGGCCGAGATGGTGAAGCACGGCGCAGTGGTGGTGGACGTGGGTATCCACCGCGTGGAGAACCGGCTGGTGGGCGATGTCGATTTCGAGCGAGTTTGCGAGGTCGCGTCTCGCATCACGCCGGTGCCCGGCGGCGTCGGCCCGCTGACGGTGACCATGCTCCTGGCCAACACGCTCCGCGCGGCGAAGATCCAGAACCCGTGATACTTCGGCAGGCGCCGAGCCGTTGGGAGCTGTCGAGCGCAGCGAAGACGCACCAATACACTACGGTCGGGGTCGCTCGAATCCTCGTTGCCGCAGCGCTTCGTAAAACAACACCGCCGCGGTGACCGAGACGTTCAGGCTGTCGACGACGCCGTGCATCGGCAGCGAGATCGGCTGTACGTCGTCCCCGGACCAGCGGCGATCGAGGCCGAACGCTTCCGAGCCGAGAACGATCGCCGCTCCATCGCGAAAGTTCGCGTCCGTGTAGGTGATCCCCTCGCCGACCCTCGCCGTGTAAATTCGCAGTTGTCGGCTGCGGAGCCAGGCGAGCGTTTCGCTGTTCTTGGCGACGACGAGCGGCAACGTGAAGACGGCGCCGAGGCTGGCGCGGATCGCCGCGGGATTAAATGGATCGGTGCCGCGGCCCGCGACGATCACCGCGTCGAGTCGCGCCGCATCGGCGCTGCGGACCACGGCGCCGATATTGCCCGGCTTTTCCAGGCCTGCCAGCACTGCCACGAGCGGCGCGGCCGGAAGGACGAGCTGGTCGAGCTTTCGCTCGGGCGTCCGCGCGACGGCCAGGAAGCCCTCGGTGCGATTGCCGAACGACATCCGTTCGTACACGTCGGCCGTGATGTGCCAGAGCGAATCGCAGCGTTTGTCGAGTGTTGCCAACACCTCGTGATGCTCGGGGGTATTGCAGAATTCGCGGCCGACGAACACCTCGTCCAGCACCACGCCGGCGGCGAGCGCGGAGCGGAGCTCGCGGACCCCCTCGATCAAAATCTGCCGCCGCTTGCGCCGCTGTCGGCCGCTGCGCAGGCGAATCGCCTTCTTGACGCGCGGGTTCTTGGGGCTGGTGATCGTGTTGGGAGGCATGGTCGTTCGACACTTCGTTTCGAGGACGCTGGTTACGATTCAACCCCGCTTTTTAGGCCGTTGATGTCAGCGATCGAAGGCGAGGCGCAGCGGACTCTGTGTCGTGAGCATCCCTCGGCTCGCGCCTCGCGTTAGTGTCCCTGGACAACGCCGATCAGCATGTGCCATTGTGATCCGGCTTCGAGCGCGTACGAACGCTTTTCGGCGCTGAAGCCGGATTGGCGCATCAGTTCGAGCCACCTTGTCTGTGAAAACAGCCCCAGCATGTGCCGGTCTTGCTCGATCGTGAGCTGGCCGTCACGGCGGATGAGAAAGAACATGACGGATTCGATCGAGGTATCGCTGGGGTCCGGATCGTGCGTGTATTCGATATACGTCAAATGCGATGAGCCAGCGCCGTGCTTGGAATGGCAGATCTCGTGGTCCGTGAACGTCTCGCGGAAGTCATCCGGTGCCATGAGCAAAGCACCGCCGCTACGCAGATGTGCGTTCGCCGTGGCGAGCGTCGCGCGAATGTCGTCCTCGGACAGCAGATACGACACCGCGTCGTGGATCAATACCGCGTCGAACGTCCGCCCAAGCCGCACCGAGCGCATGTCGCCCTCATGGCAGTCGACCGTGGGGTTCAGCCGCCGGCAGTGTTCGAGCATGGCCGGCGAGAGGTCGACGGCCGTGGCGTCGAACTCGCCGGTCAGGTGGGAGAGGTTGTGCCCGCCGCCAACGCCCAGCTCCAGAATGCGGTGCCGGCCCGGACCCAGCTTTTCGCGGAGCACGTCGCGCCACTGTCGCGCCTCCTCGGCGTATTCCTCTGGTGGCGTCAGCACGGGGAACCACTGGGCGAGGTCGTTATACAGGCGGTTATGCTTCATGGTGGTCGACAGTGTTGTGTACCGTACGCTGCTGGTTCACATCGGGCGACGTCCACCTGACGTATGCACCGGCCGGCAGCTTACGTCCCTCTCGTGTGCGAAGTGCCAATGGGCCACATCCAATGTCGTCGCGATTGAAGCGGCACGCGTCGGCAAGTATGTCAAGCAAATCGCCCGCAAGAATTCGAGCGGTATGCGACGTCAGGAGCAAGAATCGCCCTTGGTCGGCCAACAGTTTCGCGCAGTTGCGCAACATTGCCGGCAGCTCGCTGCCACCCCACGCTTCGCCCGAGGTTCCGTGCCCGTAGCTGGGGGGATCGAGGACGATGCCCTCATATTGTTTGCCTCGGCGGAGCTCTCGCTGGACATATTTTGGCGCATCGTCGGTGATCCAATGGATCGGGCGGCTATCAAGGCGCGACAGTTCCGCATTTCGCCGCGCCCAATGGACGGCCGTCGTCGAAGAGTCGACGTGCGTCACTTCCGCGCCGGCGGCCGCGGCGGCGAGCGTGCTGCCGCCTGTATAAGCAAACAGATTCAATACTCGAAACGGCCGTGGTCCACGGCGGACTTCGGAACGAATCCAGTCCCAATTCGCAGCCTGTTCCGGGAAGATTCCAACCTGACCATTCGGACTACGCGTGAGCCGGAGTTCGAAGACGAGCCCGCCATGCGCGATCGTCCACGTTTGCGGCAGCGCACCAGCCGCGCTCCACGAGTGGCGGCCTTCGATCGAGTGGTTGCGGAGCTCGTCGCGGTCGAACCGCGCATCGGCGGATGCCCAGACGTCCGCGGGAGGCTTCTTGATCGATCGCTCGGCTGCGAAAAACGGACGATCGAGCGTGTACTTGCCGAAGCGCTCGAGCTTGCGGCCTTCGCCGAAGTCGATGAGTTCGTATTGGTCGCGTGTGAACATAGATCGCTGTAGCAGGCATGCTCCGCATGCCGTTGCGCGCCGCCGATAGGGTAAATCCCGGCACTGTGCGACGCTTACTCGATCGCCGATGCGCCACGGCACGCGGAGCGTGCCTGCTACTTACTGCGCCGCATGGCAGTCTTTCGGTGAGGTCGGTAGCCGGCGGCAGTCTTGCTCACCACAGGACGCCGTTTACCGCTCGATAGTTCGCGCTGCGCTTGGTTTCGCCGCGACGCAATTGCCTCCTTGGGCGGGGTGGCGGGGATGAGGCAATCGCACCCTTGGCCGATCAGTTCCTGGCGGCCCGCTTGCTCCAGGGCGCGGCGAACCTCGAAGTAATTCTCCGGCTTGAAGAACTGCAATAGCGCTCGCTGCAGCTTGCGGTCGCGCAGGTGTTTTGCTACATACACCGGCTCCTTGGTGAAGGGGTCGAGGCCGGTGTGATACATGCAGGCGGCGATGTCCATCGGGCTGGGGATGAAGTCTTGCACCTGATCGGGCTTATAACCGTTTCGCTTGAGGAAAACTGCCAGGTCGATCATCGCCGGCAGGTTGCTTGCCGGGTGGCTGGCGATGAAATAGGGCACAAGGTACTGCTTCTTGCCGGCGGCCTTCGAGGCACGCCGGAACTCGTGCTCGAACTCGACGAAATCGTCGGCCGAGGGTTTTTTCATCGTGGCCAGTACCGTGGGGTCGGTGTGCTCCGGCGCAACCTTCAGGTGACCGCCGACATGGTGCTGGACCAGCTCCTGCATGTACTCGGGGCTGCGGCGCGCCAAGTCCATGCGGATGCCCGAGGCGACGAGCACCTTTTTGACGCCCGGTTCGCGCCGCGCACGGCGCATCAGATCGACAAGCGGCCCGTGATCGGTGCCTAAAAGCTTGCAAATCTTCGGATGCACGCAGCTCAGCCGGCGGCAGACGGCCTCGACCTCGGGTCGAGTGCAGCGCATCTGGTACATGTTGGCGGTGGGGCCGCCGATATCGCTAATCACGCCGCCGAATCGCGGGTTGGCGGCGATCTGGCGCACTTCGGCCAGCACGCTCTCGTGCGAGCGGCTTTGAATGATCCGCCCCTCGTGCATGGTGATCGAGCAGAACGTGCAGCCGCCGAAACAGCCGCGCATGATCTGCACGGAGTCTTTTACGACTTCGTAGGCCGGTATCCGTTCACGTCCGTATGCGGGGTGTGGCCGCCGCGTGTACGGCAGCCCGTAGACGCGGTCCATCTCGTCCTGCGAAAGCGGCAGCGCCGGCGGATTGGCGACCACCGCCTCGCGGTCGTGATACTGCACCAGCCTTAGTGCATTGTGCGGGTTCGTGTGCGTGTGGATGATCTTGGTCGCCTCGGCGAAGGCCCAGTGGTCGGCCTTTACCTCTTCGTAGCTGGGTAGCGTGATGGTGTTCTCCGTTGGTGGAGAGGAACTCGCACCGAGTCGATACGCGACACCGCGCAGGTCGTGAAGGTCTTCGACACGCCCCCCGTCTCGCAGGCGCGCGGCGATCTGGAGAATGGCACGCTCTCCCATGCCGAATACCAAGAGGTCGGCCTTCGAGTCCATGAGGATCGAGCGGCGGACCGTGTCGCTCCAGTAGTCAAAATGGGCCAGCCGGCGCAGACTTGCCTCGACGCCACCGGTGATCACTGGCACGCCGCGGTACGCTTCACGAGCACGCTGGCAATAGGCGAGCGTGGCACGGTCGGGCCGCCGCCCGATGCGTCCGCCCGGTGTGTAGGCGTCGTCGTTGCGCAGCTTGCGGTTGGCGGTGTAGTGGTTGATCATCGAGTCCATGTTGCCGGCGCTCGTGGCGAAGAAGAGCCGCGGCCGGCCAAACGTGCGCCACGGCTCGCAGCTCCGCCAGTCGGGCTGGCTGAGGATCGCCACGCGGTAGCCCTCGCTCTCAAGCAGGCGGCCCAGGAGCGCCATCGCGAAGCTGGGGTGATCGACGTAGGCATCGCCGGTGACAAACACCACGTCGACCTCTTCCCAGCCACGCTCGGCCATTTCGGCGCGCGACATGGGCAAGGGTCGATCGACCGTCGGCCGCTCGACAATCGGGAGCGTCACCCGATTTTCAGAAAAGTTGACCGTTGGCGTCGACATGGTGGCGCGATTACCGCGAACGTGATTTTGGACAAGCACCTTGGGTCATTCTATCGCCTTGGCCCACCGCCGAACCAGTGCGGTCGGTGCCGAGCAACTGAGACTCCCGGCGGCACGCTACGGCACGCGGAGCGTGCCTGCTACTGCGAGAACCGCTAGAATCTGGCCATGAAATCGGACGCTTATGGCCAAGAGGCGCGAACGAGCACATGGGCGGATGCCACGGTGATCGCGGTGGCGCTCGTGCTGCCCACGATTACGACTTATCTGTATTTCGTGCTCTTGGCCGGTAGCGAGCTGATGCGCGTGGCGTTCGCGGCCAGCAAGATTGTGCAGTTCGCATTGCCGCTGGTGTGGGTGATAGGCGTTCAGCGAGTGCGAATCTCGTTTCGGCCGCCATCGTCAAAGGGCGTCGTGCTGGGCCTGGCATTTGGCGCGATGGTGCTGGTGGCGATGCTAGTTCTCTACTTTGGATTCCTGAGAACAAGCTCGCTGTTGGCCGATGCGCCGGCCGAGGTGCGCCGCAAGTTGACGCAGCTTGGTTGCGACACGCCGCTGGCTTTCCTGGCGCTGGCGGCGTTTTACAGTCTCGGACACTCGTTCTTGGAGGAATACTATTGGCGGTGGTTCGCGTTTGGTCAGCTTGCGCGGTTGATGCCGCTTTGGCCGGCCATTGTGCTGTCGAGCCTGGGCTTCATGGCGCATCACGTGATCGTGGTGGGCATGTACATTGACCAATGGCCCTTGGTAATGTTGTTTTCCTTGTGCGTGGCGGTGGGCGGCGCCGTGTGGGCGTGGATGTATCACAAGAGCGGCACGCTCTATGGCCCCTGGCTGAGCCACATGCTGGTCGATGCCGGCCTGATGGCGATGGGCTACGACATGGTCTGGGGAAGCTAATCCTTCTCTAACGACTGGCTGCGAGGCAGCTCATCGAGGCTCTTGAGACCGAAGATGTGGAGAAACCGCTGGCTGGTGTGAAATACGGGCCGCCGCGATCCCTCGGGCCGGTCGATCCTCAGGAGCTGACGGCGAACAAGCTGCCGCAGAATGCCGCGGCTGGGCCTGCCGCGGAGCTCGTCGATCTTTTCGGCCGAGAGCGGCTGGTTGTACGCCACGAGCGAGAGCACCTCGATCGCCGCCTGCGACAGCCTCGCCTGGCGCTCGCGGCCGTAAACGCGGTCGCGGATGTGGTGCAACTCGTCGCGCAGCACGAGACGATAGCCGGGACCTTCACTGACGATTGTGTAGGGGCAGCCGTCGGCCGCGTACTTGGCGTTCAGATCGCCGACCATCTCGTCCACTTCGACCGCGCGGACGCCGCGCATCAGTGCCGCCACCTGCTCCGCGCGAATCGGGACGTTGTCGGGGGTGCCGACGAAGAGGATCGCCTCGAGGATGCTGGAAGGGGTCAGCTCGCAGGCGTCGTCGGTCGGCGAGTCGGCCTGGGATGGGGCGCCCTCGTCGGCCGCGGAGAGCCCATCACCTGGCGCAGGCGTCGAGCGCTCGGCGGCGGCCTCGCGCAGCTCGTAGGGTTCGTCGCCGCTGCCAAGCATCTGCGCAAAGGCGGCACTGAACGCCTCCAGCGACAGGCCCGAATCCTCGGGCTCTTTGCGGAACGAATCGAGGCCAAGTGGCTCGCGCGGCTGGGATTTGCGGTCGTCTTCGCGGCCAGCGGCCATCGTGCGGTTCGCCGAAAGTTTTGACGGGCGCCTTCCGCGAGCGGCTCAGCGCGAGGCGGTCCACTGTTTCCTGATAAACGCCAGGCCGTCGGCGGCGAGCTGCTCTTCGTTTTGGTACATGCGGCGCCAGATTTTCGTGGCGGCGGCCAGTTTCGGCAAGGCCGTTCCAAAGGCCTCGATCACGAGCCACCCGTCGTACTTGATCTCCTTGAGCGTGCGGAACGTCGTCGCCCAATCCACCTGGCCGGCGCCGGGCGTGCTGCGGTCGTTCTCCGAAATGTGGACGTGGACGCTGTGGGCCGCGCCGGCGCGGATCGCCGCGGCCGTGTCCTTTTCCTCGATGTGGGCGTGGAACGTGTCGTGCATCATGCGGCAGTTCGGGTGGTTCACGTCGCGGACGAAGCGGTCGGTGTCGGCGGCGCAGTTGAGCAGGTAGCACTCGAAGCGGTTAAGATACTCCACCGCCAAGGTCACGCCGCACGTGGCGGCGTGCTCGGCTACCTGCCGCATGCTGTCGGCGGCCCAGGACAATTCGTCCTTCGTTGGCCCGGCTCCGCTGAAGAATCCCAAGGCTGAATGAAACGGTCCCACCAGGAGCTTGACGCCGGCGGCCTGGCAGCACTCGACCGTGGCCTTGTTATTGGCGACGCCAGCGGCGCGAGTGCGTGCATCGGCGCTGGCCGGGTTATCCGCCTCGCCGCGGACGGTGACGGCGGTGCGCTCGAGGCCCAGCGAGTCGAGCTGCCGGCCGAGCTGGGCGTAGCGGTGCGGATCGAGGTCGAAGATCGGCAGCTCGACGCCGTCGAAGCCGACCTTCTTGAGGCGCTCGATCACCTTCAGGTGCTCGTCGGCGACCTGGTCGGTCCAAAGCAAGAGGTTCATGCCGATTTTCATGTTGTGTCTCCTGGCGACTCAAAACCGGGGGCATAAAGCCCCCGGCTCGCTATATTGCCGTGGCGGCGGCGTGTCTGCACGCTCATTTGATTTCGACCCACTGGCCTGATTTGGCGCTGGCGAGGACCGCGTCGCAGACTTTTTGCGTCGCCAGCGCGCTACGGAAGTCGGGCTGGACCTTGGTGCCGGTTTCCAGCGACGAGAGAAAATCGGCCAAGGCGTTGATAAACGTGTGTTCGTAGCCGATCGTGCAGCCCGGCACCCACCAGCGGTTCATGTAGGGGTGCTCGGCATTGGTCACATGGATCCGCTGCCAGCCGGTGAGATGGCTCTCCACCTTCTGGCCGCTCTTGGGGTCGGCATGTTTGAAGTATTGCAAGATGTGCGCGTCTTCGAGATCGAAATAGAAGCTGCCGCGTTCGCCGTTCAGCTCGAAGGTGTTGTAGTTCTTGCGGCCGCGCGCATAGCGCGTGCTCTCGAAGGTGCCCATCGAACCGTTCTCGAAGACGGCCAGGAACATGCAGGCGTCGTCGATCCCGACCGGCTGCTTTTTGCCGGTCTCGACGTGCATGCGCTCCTTGACAAACGTCTCGGTGGCGGCGGTGACGCGCCGGATGGGTCCGTTGAGCCACTCGGCCGTGTCGATCGAATGTGCCAAGAGGTCGCCAGTGACGCCCGAGCCGGCTGCGTCGATATCCAGCCGCCAGAGAGCGGCACCCCCCTGCGGCACGTCGGGCGCGATCGTCCAATCCTGCAGGTACGTGGCTCGGTAATGAAACGGGCGGCCGATGCGGCCCTCGTCCACCAGTTGCTTCGCGAGCGAGATGGCTGGTACGCGTCGATAATTGAACCACACCATGTTCGGCACGCCGGCTCGCTCGACCGCCGCGACCATCTCCTGGGCCTCCGCCACGTTCATCGCCAGCGGTTTTTCGCAAAGGATCATCTTCTTCCGCTCGGCCGCGGCCAGCACGATATCGCGATGCGTGTTGTTGGGCGTGCCAATGTCGATCAAGTCGATATCCGGCCGCTCGACCAACTTGCGCCAGTCGGTCTCGTACGATTCGTAGCCCCAGTTGTCGGCAAAGGCGCGAATCTTCTCCTCGCTCCGCGCGCAGCAGGCCTTCAAGACCGGCCGATGGGCGAGCGGAAAAAACTGGTTCACCTTGCGGTACGCATTCGAGTGCGCCCGCCCCATGAAGCCGTAGCCGATCATTCCGACGTTGATGGGTTTCGACATTCGACCAACCTTCTACGAAAGCTCACCACGGAGGCACGGAGACGAATGTGATTACCGCGGAGGCGCAGAGGCGCGGGGTAAAGAAAGTAAAAAACGTGAATGGATGATCGAGCAATAATCTGGTCATAACTATTGTCTTCTCTGCGTCTCCGCGCCTCCGCGGTGAATTATTCTCCTTCGTCTCCGTGCCTCCGTGGTGAATTAGCCGTACTGTTTGATCAGCTCATCCAGAGCGCGTTTGCACTTGGCCGTCGCCGTCCAGGCGTCGGGCCAGAAGCAGAGGTCGATCGTCCACCAGTCATCCGGGCAGCCGGCGGCAACGAGCGCCGGCATGAACTCGTCGAACCGCAGGTTCCCTTCGCCAAATGGCGGGTGCGTGCTCGTGTGGTTGTCGTGCAGACTGCCGTCGGAGTCGATCAGGTGCAGCCGGCCGATGCGACCCTTCGCGCGCTCGGCCAGCTCGCGGAGACCGCCGCGCAGCGTCTCGCGCTCGCCGGGCTGCCGCACGCCATGCACGGCAACCATGTTCGCATGGCAGGTGTCGAACATCAGGTAGAAATTGTCGTGCCCCACGCCGTCGAGCACTCGAAAAATGTCGCTGGGCTTGTTGAAGGCGAAGCCGGGCTCGAACTCCCACACGACGCGAATGCCGGCATCGGCCGCGTCCTGGGCACATCGGCGCCACGTGTCGCAGACGCGCTTGAGCGCCAGGTCGTAATCGACGACCACGGGCTTTGCCGGCTCGTCGCCCACGCGACCGAGCACGCCTGGATCTTCGGTCGTGTCGACGCGGATCACGTCGATGCCCAGGTCGCGGCAGAACTGGACGTTCTTGCGAAAGGTGGCCAGATATGAGCTATTGTCGGGGGCGGTGATCAGTTTCTCGCTCCACAGGTCGGCCGCCAGCCCGCTGCATCCCATGCCGCGCGACTCCCAAAGCTGTCGCACCGCGGCACGCTCGTCCTTGGTCTTCTGCAAGTCGGGGTTCGGATGCACGCCGAATCCGCCGAGCTCCAGCCCGTCGAAGCCGAGCGCGTGGAGTTTTTCGACCACTTCGGGGAAAGGAATGGGGCTTTCGGCATACGGACCGATCGAATAGGCCCAGGTGCCGATCGAGGTGCGCTTGGACATGGGGTGCTCGCTTAGTTCAGTTGATCGCCGATGCGCGGCAGTTTCGCGTGCGTATCCGGGCCGAAGTAGCGGAGGCTCACCAAGGGTTCGCTGCCCGTGTTTTCCACTTCAACGCCCGTGGTGGCCGATTCGTGGGTGATGAACACTTCGTCGTCCGTCAGCTCGCCGAAGCGGATCATGGCCGGCGTCTGCAGGGGCAGCTTGCCGATTCGCCCGCGACCTTGCACCGTGATCCAGCCGCTGGCGCCCGGGTCTTCGAGCCGGCACTTGGCGCCCGGCTCGACCGTGAGCTCCTTGGCGCTGAAAAGCTGCTTGCCGTCCACCGTGCCGTAGACAATCCAGCGATCCGTGGATCCGCCGCCGCCGCGGTCTCGGTCGACGATCGGTTCCAGGTAGTTATGCGCCTTGAAGTGCGTGTCGACGTTTTTCTCCCAGTCGAGCTGCGAGATGATGAAGTCCAGGTCCTGGTGTTTCTCAGGCGGCACATCCTTGACCAAGAGCGACCACGGCACGTCGCGCCCCTCGACGAGCGACTGGAACATGCCAAATACGTCCGAGCCCCATTGCGGCTCGTAAGTGCAGAGCGAACCCGGCGCGTGCAGCACGCCCGGCGGAATGAGCCAGCCGGTGCCGCGCTTCAGCCGGTACGCGCGCGACAGGTCCAGAATGCCGTTGTCCCCGTTGTTCCATTCCTCCAGGCAGCGCCGGACCTGCGACTTGGTCGTGCCGGGCTCGAGGCCCATGAACGTATAGGCGAAATTGTTATCGACGTTGTTCAACTGCGGCGGAAAATAGTAGCTCTCGGGCTTGCCCTCTTGACCGGTCAAGGCTGCATGTTCGAAGCCTTGGTGCATGTGGTGAGGAATGGGGCCCATGTTGTCAAAGAATTTCGAATAGACCGGCCAGCGGCGATACTTGTCGAACATGGCACGGCCGATGAGCCGCTCGCCCGCCTCGGCCACGGCGTCGCGCAAAAGGAACCTTTTTCCCTCAAAAACCACAAAACTGAGACCCTCATCCGCCGTGCGGTTTTCGTTGGCCGCTTCGGTCGTGCTGGCGAACCACCGCTCGTCGATCCCGCCGCGGTGTTTTCCATAGGCGTACCAGTCGCTCGGCGCGAGCTTGATCCGCTTGCCGGGGTGCAAAAAGCTGCGCGGCACCCAGGTGGGCGACAGCCGCAACAGGCCGCCCTGCGCGTCGAGTGCTCGATCGAGAATCGCACTCAGATTGTCGGCGCGAACGTGTGTGGTGGTGGACATCACTCGTCGAAGCTCCGAAAATACCCCTGACTTGGGACTGTCTCTTTTTAGAGTGCGGATCGGCGAATCGCAAGCCGACGGTCATGCCGGCGCGAGAGGACCATTAGCATGCACGCCAAATCCTGGACGCTGGTTGACGTCGGACGCGATGTGTTTGTCGATTCACTCTGCGTCGGCCCGACTGATGTCGGCGGCACGGCGACGCGCTACCAGGTGAAAAAGAGCACGCTCCGCGGTGGATTGCGCGACGGAGTTGACGCGGTAGAGATCGATAACGGCCGACTCCGCTTCGTCGTGCTGCCGACACGCGGAATGGGCATCTGGAAGGCGTGGTGCGGCGATCTGGAAATCGGTTGGCGTTCGCCGGTCCAAGGACCCGTGCATCCAAAGTTCGTGCCCTTGGCCGAGCCGACCGGACTCGGCTGGCTGGCCGGGTTTGATGAGCTGCTTTGTCGCTGCGGGCTAGAGAGCAACGGCGGCCCGGTCTATGACGAGCAGGGTCGCTTGCAGTACGCGCTGCACGGGCGGATCGCCAATACCACGGCACATCGTGTCGAATTGTCGATCGACGGAGACAGCGGAGAGATTGCACTCAAGGGGGTCATCGACGAAGCTCGGCTGTATCATCAAAAGCTGCAACTCGCCTCCACGGTGCGCACGCGCGTTGGCGAGTCGGTGCTGCGCATTTCGGACGAAGTCGTCAATCTTTCGGCCGAGGAAGCTCAGCTTGAACTGCTCTATCACATCAATTTCGGTCAGCCGCTCTTGGATGCCGGTTCGAAGGTCGTACTGCCGGCGGCACGAGTCATTCCCCAAACGCCACGCGCCGCCGACGGAATCTCCGCTTGGGATACTTACGAACGCGAGCAGCGCGGCTTCGCCGAGCAGGTGTACCTGTTTGAACTTCTTGCTGACGCCGCGGGTGAAACACAGACTCTCTTGCGCAATGCACACGGCAACTACGGCGTGAGTTTGCACTTCACTACGAAAACGCTTCCCTGCTTTACCATCTGGAAGAGCACGCAGGCAGCCAGCGACGGCTATGTAACCGGGCTCGAGCCGGGGATCAACTATCCAAATCTGCGACCGTTCGAGTCAGAGCAAGGTCGCGTTGCGCGGCTTGCCCCCGGTGAGAAGCGCGTGTTCGAGCTCCGGCTGGAAGTTCATGTGGACGCCGAAGCGGTCGCGGTGGCCGAGACGAAAATCAACCAGATTCTACAGGGACGCGAGCCGAAGGTGCACGACCTGCCCACGCTCCCGTGGGCGCCAGCATAGGCACGGCGAATACCGTGTGGCTGGGGCTAAGGCCGATAGGCCGTGCCCCGGCAGTGGGCGGGGGCGGTGCAACGTCGGGTGTCGGGGTGTCGGGTGCCTGGGGCTAAGGCCGTACGGCCGTGCCCCAGTCGCGCCGCCGCTGGGGCAACGCTTCGCTTAGCCCCAGCCACGATGAGTTGACACTCGCTATGCGGCAGGTACACAATCGCGGTCTATTATCTCGCGGCAATCAACCAAATCCGCGAGCACGATCGAGTGAGTGTATTACTGGAATTCCCTCGGCCCTTTTTCGGAGTAACACCATGTTGAAGAATCGGCGACTAAAGGCCGTGGCGTTCGTGGCGCTAGGGTCAGGGCTCGGCTACCTGGCCGCAAGCGGCGCGTTAACCTTTTCAGAGGGCGCACGCGCCGATGGCGCCATCGGGACAAACTCCGCAGCCGTCAGTACATCACGCGCTGCCAAGAGCAACGCGGCGTCATGCTGCTCAAATGGCAAACGCGAGGAGCTACTGCTGGCGCAAGCCGACATCCAAGTCGCACAGGCCGCGGCACAACGGCAGGCAGCACCGGCTCAGGGAAAAAAGCCGAATATTCTCGTCATCTGGGGCGACGACATCGGCACCTGGAACACCAGCTTCTGGAGCCGGGGCATGATGGGATATCAGACGCCCAATATCGACCGGATCGCGCGCGAGGGCGTGGCCTTTACCGACTACTACGGCCAGCAGAGTTGCACCGCCGGTCGGGCCGCGTTCATCGCCGGCAACGTGCCGGTGCGAACCGGCATGACCAAGGTAGGCCTGCCTGGCGCGAAAGAGGGCTGGCAGAAAACCGACGTGACGATCGCGACCGTGATGAAGAGTCTCGGCTACGCCACGGGCCAATTCGGCAAGAACCATCAAGGTGATCGCGACGAGCATCTACCCACGATGCACGGCTTCGACGAGTTTATGGGCAACCTGTACCATCTCAACGCCGAGGAGGAGCCGGAGCACGAAGACTATCCGGGCGACTTGATACTCGCCAACGGCAAGACTTTCCGCCAGCAGTTTGGCCCGCGCGGAGTGCTTAAATGCAAGGCCGACGGCGAGGGCGGTCAGGCCATCGAGGACACAGGTCCGCTGACTCGCCAGCGCATGGAAACCGTGGACGATGAAACGCTCGCCGCGGCTCGGGACTTCATGCAGCGGCAAGTCAAGGTGAACAAGCCGTTCTTCGTCTGGTATAACGCGACGCGCATGCACTTCCATACGCATGTGCGGAAGGAGCACCGGCACAAGGGCAATGATGAATACACGGATGGCATGATCGAACACGACGGCCAGGTTGGCGCCCTGCTGAAGTTCCTCGATGACAACAAGCTCACGGAAAACACCATCGTGCTATATTCGACGGACAATGCGCCGCACTACAACACGTGGCCCGATGGCGGCACCGTGCCGTTCCGCAGCGAGAAGAACTCCAATTGGGAGGGCGCCTATCGCGTACCGTGCTACGTGCGCTGGCCCGGCAAGATTCCGGCAGGCAGGGTCCTGAACGGCATCGTCGCGCACGAGGACTGGTTGCCAACCTTCGCGGCCATCGCCGGTGGGGCAGACATCAAGGAAAGGCTCGCCGCAGGCGTTGAGCTCAACGGTCGGAAATACCGCAACTACATCGATGGCTACAACCAGGTCGACTACATCACCGGCAAGGCCGACACATCGCCGCGCAACGAGTTCTGGTACGTGAACGACGACGGCCAGATCGTCGCAGCGCGCTACGCCGACTGGAAGGTGGTCTTCCTGGAAAACCGAGGCCAGGCCTTCGGGGTGTGGCGTGAGCCGTTCACGGAGTTGCGCGTGCCGCTCCTCTTCCATCTGCGGCGCGATCCCTTCGAGAAGGCACAGCACAACGCGAACGGCTACAACAATTGGTTCCTCGACCGTCCGTTCATCATCGTGCCAATCCAGGCACTGGCCGCGAAATTCCTACAAACGATGAAGGACTATCCGCCGAGCCAGACCCCCGGCTCTTTCAATCTCACGAAGATCGAAGAGCAATTGAGGAAATCCACCGGCGGGTAGTGAATTGGGCGGACCGTCAATCGGCAGGTAATTCGTACACCTTGTTTTAGCGAGCCGCCGGCCCTCCCTTGCGAGGCGGCGGCCATTTTTTTTGAAGACACATGAAAAATACACACGTGCATTGCGCCATCGCCGTTTTCTTGTTGAGTGTTGTTGGATTCGCCGAAGGTCAGACCGAGTCAGCCAGCTCCCCGCTTCCCTCGTGGAACGAGGGCGCGGCCAAGCTGGCCATAATCCAGTTCGTTGAGCGAGTCACGCTGGAAGGCTCTGCTGACTTCGTGCCGCCGCGGGACCGCATCGCCACGTTCGACAACGACGGCACGCTTTGGGCAGAGCAACCGATTTACGTTCAGCTCGCGTTCGCCATCGACCGCGTGAAGGCGCTCGCACCGCAACCTCCCCAGTGGAAGACAACTGAGCCGTTTGCTTCGCTGCTGGCGGGCGATGTGAAGCGAGCACTGGCCGGCGGCGAGAAGGGGTTGCTCGAAATCGTAACGGCCACGCATACCGGGATGACCACGGAGGAATTCAGCAAAACCGTGAGCGACTGGATCGCCACGGCGAAACACCCCAAGACGGGCAAGCTCTACACCGAGATGGCTTATCAACCCATGCTGGAGCTGCTGGCCTACCTGCGCGCCAGCGGGTTCAAGACGTTCATCGTCTCCGGCGGCGGAATCGAGTTCATGCGCCCGTGGACTGAGCGCGTGTATGGCATTCCGCCGGAGCAGGTCGTGGGGAGCAGCGGCAAACTGAAGTTTGAAATGCAGGGCGGCGAGCCGGTGCTGGTGAAACTGCCCGGCATCGACCTGATCGACGACAAGGAAGGCAAGCCCGTCGGCATCCAGCAGCATATCGGTCGCCGCCCCATCGCCGCCTTCGGCAACTCCGACGGCGACCTGCAAATGCTCGAGTGGACGACCGCCGGCAGCGGGGCGCGATTCGGCCTGATCGTCCATCACACCGATGCCGAGCGCGAGTGGGCCTACGACCGAACCTCGCACGTCGGCAAGCTCGACAAGGCGTTGGACGAAGCCAAAGCCAAAGGCTGGACGATCGTCAACATGAAGGACGATTGGAACACGATCTTCCCGAAATGATCCTGCTGTTGTTTCCCGCTCATCCGGCGAATCATGCGTCGGGGTGTCGGGTGCCTGGGGCTAAGGCCGTACGGCCGTGCCCCAGTCGCGCCGCCGCTGGGGCAACGCTTCGCTTAGCCACAACCACACAGCCGCGCGCAAGATTCTCCCAATGCGGGCGAATAGCGCGCGGCAAGAATCAACCCACAGGGAGGCATGATGCACCAACAAGCATTGATGCTGATGTGCACTCTGTTGTTTTCGTCGCGAGCCATTACATCGGCGGAGATCGTCGAGGGAGAGCTTGGCTCGCGACTCGACCGCCACATGCAAGACGTCGCCGCCAAGGGATTTGGCGGCGCCTTGCTGGTGGCCAAGAACGGCCATCTCGTAATCGCGAAGGGTTTCGGGCTGGCATCGCACTCGCCGGACGTTCCCTTCAGGGCCGACACGGATTTCGATATCGGCTCGATCACCAAGCAGTTCACGGCCGCGGGGATCATCAAGCTCGAACAAGCGGGAAAGCTCCGGCTCGATCAGCGGATCGGCGATTTCTTCCAAATCGTTCCGCCGGACAAGGCGCCGATCACACTGCACCAGTTGCTGACGCATAGCGCCGGTTTGGTCGACGCGCTGGGCGACGACTACGATCCGCTCACGCGGCCGCAGCTCGTCGAAAGAGCGCTCGCATCGCAGCTCCTGTCCGCACCGGGCGAGCAGTACCACTACTCGAACGTCGGTTACAGCATACTGGGCGCGATCATTGAGCTCGTCAGCGGTCAATCGTACGAGGTGTTCTTGCGCGAGAACCTGTTCCGGCCGGCAGGCATGGAGCGAACCGGTTACCTGCTGCCCAATTGGGACAAGGAGAATCTGGCTCGCGGTTTTCGGCGAAACGGCGCCGACTGGGGGACGCCGCTCGATCACCGTTGGGACACCGATGGCCCGTATTGGAACCTGCGCGCCAACGGCGGAATCCTTTCCACCGTGGGGGACCTCTACCGCTGGCACCTGGCGCTCGAGCGGGACGACATCCTTTCACCGGCGAGCAAGCAGAAACTGTTCACGCCGTATATTGCCGAAGGACCCAACGCGGGGACTCATTACACCTACGGCTGGGTGATTGCCACGACGAACCGTGGCACGAAGCTCATTACGCACAACGGCGGCAATGGAATCTTTTTCGCCGACTTTCGGCGCTTTGTGGACGAAGACGTGGTGCTGATCATCGCCTCGAACCACGCCGCCCATTCCGCCGAGCGATACGAGGGCGCGGTATTGCAGATCGTGATTTCACCGCAGTGAGCACGCGGTGCCTGGGGGTAAAGCCTTAGGCCGTGCCCAGTCACGCTCCGGCAAGAGCTGAGCCGGCGGCGTTAGCCGCCGGAGTGACGCGCCCATGGGCGTGATGCGGACCGCAGCCGTGACGCACTCCCGGGACTAACGCCCCGTGCTCAGCTTTGCAGGCGCCGCGTGCCTTGGGCCAAGGCGCCACCGTCGTAGGCTCGGCTTTGTTCGTGCCGCTCAGTTGCGGCGTCGATCCGCTGAGCCGGCGGCGTTAGTTAGCAGCCACGCAGCCACACCGTTACGGTCCCGGCGCTGGCGGGGCCTCGGCGGCAGGCTCATCATCGGCGCGCGGCATTCCCGGCTCAATGAGCAAGTAGCCGCCCCAAAAGAACGGGTGGGTGGCCTTGATTGGCTCGGCGTTCGCGGGGGCATCGACGCGCGGTTCGCGGTCGAGATCGACGTCGCTGTCGGCCACCAACAGCACGCTGCGCTGCCACGCCTCGGCCGCTGAAGAGTGCGGCATCTCTTGCAGGTATTCGCGCACCAGATCAATGCTGGTCTGTCCGCCACTTCGCCACAAGCTCAACAGTGCGCCGCGTGTGCCGGTGGCCATCAATGTGCACGCCGTCAGAAACAGTTCCTCGCCCGCCTCCTCGGCGCGCACGCCCTTCAGCGCGTTCTCGGCCGCGGAGTGAAACCCCGGCGCAATCACCTGTCCTGGTCCACCCCAGGGCAGGGCGGTCCAATCGCCCAGCGAGTTCCCGGGCGAACCGCGATCGAACATCATGGGTGCCCAGGCCAGCGGCGCTTCACGCTGAACGACCACGTCGTCCAGCACGATCAGGCGATCGACCAGCGTGGAACACACGGCCGACGGGGCCGGAAGCGCGCCCGTGAGCACGACCGCCCCGGCGACCACCTTCTCCAGCTCAGCAACCGCCGATTCGGTGAGCGCCTCGTCGCGCGGAAACAATCGCCCCACAACGATCGCGGTATTGGCTGCCTGAGGGCGACCGCGCGGATCGGCAACGGCCAACCCGGCCGTTGGCGCGATGCGCAATTGTACGCGTGCCATGAGCGGCGGCCGGCCGTGCGGCGCCGGCGGCACCAGCGCCCCCCAAGGCACATACCAAAGTGGTTCGTCGGGCACGATTACGACCTCGTCCACTTCCTTCAGCAGATCGGTTTTTGCCCCGTCGGTGAGCAGGCGCCACAATTCGCCAGCCGGGGTCTTCCACTCCTCGTCGGCCAGTTGCGCTAGCGACAGCGCACGGTTGCCGTCTACCTGCCCAAGTGCCTTGAGCAACTTCACGACTTGTTGGTGCAAAACCGCCGGAGTGCCGACCTGCCATGTTGTCAGGTTCTTCCGGCTCACCAGAAAGGCGTGCACCTGTTTCGCCGTGCAATAGAAGGCGAGCAGTGCCTGAGTCTCGGAGAGCGCATTCTGCAAATCGTCGGCGCTCCGCACGGGGGGAAACACCAGCTCGCAGGGCTCGCGGCGAACGGCGATCTCGCGGAGGATCGCTTCCGCAGCCTGGCTTACGCGGCGGAGCTCGGCGATCTGTTCGGTTTGTTGGCGCGATGCGTTCGGTTCGTCGGTGACGAGCGGTCTGGCGGCAAGCTCGGCGCGGATTTCCTGCGATTGTTTCAAAAGCGCCGCCAACTGGGGGAAGCGGTTCAAGATGCGCTCGCGAGACAAGCGTGCCGGCGTCGAAAGCGCCTCGGGCGGCCCGGCCAGCACCCAGCGCAGGCTTAGCAGCCGACTTCCCGAGAACAGATGCGACACAAACCGCTCGCGTCGCGCAAGGTCCGCGATGGCCAGGGCCGTCTGGGGTTCCTTCCGCGCCAGCGCCGTCTCGAACCAGTTTCCGTGGGACGCCGCATGGCCACCGGTCGAAATCGCGAGCGCCCCCAGTGGATCGAACGACCAGTCGGCCGCCGTCGGGTCGCGCAGCAGCTCCTCATAGAGCGACATCGACTGGCGCGGCGAGAGCAGCTCCGCGACGTAGCGCTCGTCGGCCAGGGCAATCTGGAACAGCCACCGCGATCCATTTCGCGCATAGTTCACTGCCGCGGCAATTGCCTGATCTCCCGCCTCCACGTTGCCTTGTTGATACAGCGCCGCGGAGGCGACGTGATTCAGTTCCGCGCCGGCGCGACCCACGGCCATGTCACGCCGCCCCATGACGCTCCGCGCCTCGTCCACCAATGCGATCGCGCGACTGGTATCTCCCAGCACGACGGCGTTCTCGGCGGCCAGCGAAATCAGCACGGTTTGTAGTTGCCGAAAGTTCTTGGTGCGAGCCCAACGCGCGGCGCGCTCCAGTGGCGCGTAGAACCCCGGCGCGCCGCTCACCAGTTGCGTGACGAGCGCCAGCCGAAACGCCTCCTCGATCACGCCCACGTCCGGGTAGCGGTACGCCGCGTACGTCGTCTCCACGAAGTAATCGGCCGCCGCCTGATAATCGCCGCGCTGCATGGCCAGGCGCCCCAGCTCCAAGAGCATCGTGCTGGTGAGCGGATGATCGAACTGGCCGGCCGCCAGGACCGCGCGTTCCAGAACCGGCCGCGCTTGTTCAATCTTACCGGCGGCCAGGTAGGCAACGGCCAACTGCGCGTCGATCCACGTCTCCGACCAGTGATTGGGCGGACCCGGGCGGCGCGTGAAGGCCAGCTCCAGCTCCTTTGTCAAAGGTTCGTGGGCCGCAATCGGTCCGAGCAACTCGCCGCGCCGTCGCATCGCCAGGCACGTGCAGCGGACGATTTCGTCCACCACAATGGGAAACAGCACCGGTTGCTGGACGCGGCCACCCTGGCGAAGTGTCTGCTCGGTGAGAAACTGCCCCTGCGCGATTTTCAGGTTCGAGGGAAAATCTCCCAGCTTGGCCCCACGGCGGCTCTGGCCCCATGGGATCGGCTGGTAGGCTCCAGCGCTGGCAGTTCTGATCGTGGCGGGGAACTGAACGCGAATCATCCAGTCCGGAAACGCGAGGTACAGCCGCAACGCCGCCTCATACTGCTCGAGCGCTGGAGCAAGCTGCCCCATCTGATAGTGGCATTCGCCAACCATCGTGTGGTAGCAGATCGAGTCGATCCAGTGACTCTCGACCGTCTTGATCGCGCCGCGCCCCTCGCGGCGAAATTGCTTTAGGGCCGCTTCATAGTCGCCCTCCCAGAAAGGGCGAAACGAAGCGAAGTACGACGGCGTTGGCGCCGACTGGCTACCCAAATTCGGCTGGGCGATTGCTAAGCGCCAGCCGGAGCCGAACGACGCAAGAAACAGAACTAGCGGCAGAAGCAGCGAACGTGCAATGCCAGGCGAGTCCAGGCAAGAGCTCCCCATCTGGCCGCCTCCCGAGAATTCCGACCCCGCGCATGCCCCCACATCAAAGCGTGGCATTTCGATGCGATGTGCTGTTGAGTGCCTCTCCTAAGTACGAACATAGCCGATAGTTGTGTCGCGGCAATAGTAAGCGCGATGCTTTTCAATCGGCATGCACGGCCCAGTTGGGGGGTGCGATCCGCGAAATCTGGCGAAAGTTGGCGCGTCGCAGGGCCGATAACGATGGTGGCGATTTTGACAGTAGTGCGGGCAAGGCGGATTGGCTATCCGCAGAACCGCCCGTTTTGACCACCTTGGGAAACGACGCCTGTGGCTTCATCCACGTTTGTTCGACGCCGCGTAATCGCGACCGCGCTAGTCGGGCTTGTTGCCATCTCGTCGGCAGGTTGTCAGGTCAGTGTCGGCGGCCAGACGTTGCCCAGCCCGTACTACATGCAAGACGACGTTCAATACTTCCCCGCCGGAAGTGAGTTTCGTCTGAGCCGCGAGGCAGCGGCCATGAAGGCCTACCAGGCTGAACAGCAACAAAGCGGCGCCGTTCGACAGTAGCCGAGCCGCATTGGCGCGTCGCGGCAACCGGCGCGTGAATCGAGCGCGCTAAAACCCGATGAACCGTGACTTGGGGGACCGCCGGCCTTCGCCCGGGTGACGCCCGAAAACACTTGCCTGCTTCATGAATCGCCGAGCGTCCCTGGGCGGAGGAACACGGCGTGGACAGGCTGAACGGTGACTCTGCCGATCCGCGATGTCGAAATGCCGTGACGGGGAGAATCGAGCGATGCAGGACATGCAGCTACCAGCCACGGCGACGCAACTCGCCAACGACCTGTTGACGTGGATCGGATTCGGCACGCTGGCGGGGCTTTTGGCCAAAGCCGTGATGCCGGGCCGCGATCCTGGCGGCGCCGTCGCCACGCTCATGATGGGCATTGGCGGCAGCGTGATCGGCTCGGGCGTGCTGATGTACTTCTGGGAAGGTCATCGCGTCACGCCGATCAGCCCGATCGGATTCCTCGTTGCCACGACGGGAGCATTTGTGCTGCTGCTATTTTACCGCGTATTTGGCGGCTACTACTTCGTCGAAGGCGACGGCGTGGCACTGCGCCAACACGGACGCCGCGGTCGCCGATTCGCTCGCCGCAGCCGCGTCGTCTATGATGAATAGTGGCGTCTGACAATCGCGATCATCGGCGCCACATGAGGCTGCTGGCGATGCGATTCTCCGGTTAGGTTTTCTTTGACCCAAAGAATCGGTCAACGAGGAGGCGGTTGTGGACCGAAAACGCGAAATTTTCCAGCTACTTACGAGTTCTTCCGTCAAGGTACAGCGTGCCGCCCTTGCACACTTAGTAAAAACGCTTGTTCCAGCGAACGGGAACCAGACCGAATTCGTCGCCGTGGACGACTAGGGTCGAGTGGTCGGATACTTATTCACGCCCGAGGGCCGGCATCACCTGGCAACATTCGAGGAATTCGAGGAGCTGCGCCAACGACGCAGGACGCGCGACGCGAATATGACGCAAACTAACTAAAGTTCTGGCCGAAGCCAAGCGCCTTATGCGCACTCGGTAGGTGTCGTCGATGGGGGCTCGCCAAATCTGTCGAGTCATCCCACATTCACGTGTAATCGACGACCCTCCCGCGCCACCGTAGCTCCAGCGTTCCTAGCCTGCCCGCGTCGGTGGCGCAAGCTCGACTCCCCGTCGCAAGGCCTTTCTGCGAAACGGATTTCCTCGCGGAGCTTTGCTTTGCCGCCACGCCGACCGAAACTTCGTTCCACCGATGGGGTTCAATGCTGGTGTAAGCCAAACTCGATATGGAGTGGTTCAATGCTAGCAGTTGCACGGCGTGGAGCATTGATTGCGATACCGGCTCTGTTGCTTTGCCTTGCGGCGGACGCTCGAGCCGCGATTCGCGCCGCCGAGGCCGCTCGCCGCGTGGATCGGCTGCTCGCCAGCGAAACGCCCTCGCAGGTTGCCGAGGATGCACAGGACGACGCCGAGACGGTCGAGCCGGTACCGCCGGCCGATGACGAGACCTTCCTGCGGCGACTGTCGATGGACCTGATCGGCGAGAACCCCTCGCCCGAGGAGATCGCCGCCTTCGCGCTCGATCCGGCTGAGGACAAGCGCGCTCGTGCGGTGGACCGCTTGCTTGCCGATCCGCAGTTCGGCCAGAACTGGGCTCGGTATTGGCGTGACGTGTTCCTGTACCGCCGCAGCGACGAGCGAGCTTTGATTGTCTCCAACAGCGTCGTCGTGTATCTGACCGAGCACTTGAATCGTGGAACGCCCTGGGATGAGCTGGCGCGATCGTTCATCTGCGCGACCGGCAACTTGCGCGAAGAGGGAAGCACGGCGCTCATCGCCGCCCAATGGGGCGAAACGCCGGAGATCGCCAGCGAGGTCTCGCGGATATTCTCCGGCATCCAGATTCAGTGCGCCCAATGCCACGACCATAAGACCGATCGGTGGAAACGCACCCAGTTTCACGAGTTGGCCGCCTTTTTTCCGCGCGTCCGTATCCGCAACATCCGCCTCGAGGGACAGCCGCGTGGCTTCGAGGTCGTCTCGGCCGACTTTGGCCCGCGTAATCCGAAGGCGATCCCCGGCAAGCCGAACCGCCGCGCCGAGCACTACATGCCTGATCTTGAAGATGCCGCGGCGGAAGGGACGCTGATGACGCCGGTATTTTTCGTCACCGGGCAGGAGCTTCCGCTGGGAACGCCGGACGGCGAACGTCGAACCCAATTGGCCGAGTGGCTGACCGGCCCGGACAACCCCTGGTTTGCCAAGGCGTTCGTGAACCGGATTTGGGCCGAGATGGTGGGCCAAGGCTTCTACGAGCCGATCGACGACCTCGGCCCCGATCGCGACTGTTCTGCCCCCAAGACGTGCGAGCTGCTGGCAAAGCAGTTCGAGGCACACGACTACGACGTGAAGTGGCTATTCCGCACCATCGCTCTGACCGAGGTGTACCAGCGCGCAAGCCGCGCCGAAAGCGCCGCAGGCTCCACGCTACTTGCCGCCCGTTGTCCCCAGCGGTTGCGTGGCGATCAGCTCTTCAATGCGTTGACCGCGGCGCTGGGCATCGGCGAACCGGCACGCTCTGGTCGTGAAGATCGGCTTCCCCCGGCTCAACGAGCGCTGCGTTCGCCGCGCGCGCAGTTCAACCTCGCCTTCGGCTTCGATCCAAGCGAGCCGCGCGAGGAGATTAGCGGCTCGATCCCGCAGGCGCTCTTCCTGATGAACGCGCCGGCAATCAGCGCGGCGCTCGACGCCGATCGCCAAGGAACCGAGCTGGCGAAGCTGCTTGGCGAATGCTCGGACAACGAACAAGTTGCCGTCGAGCTCTACCTTCGCTGCCTCGCGCGCGAGCCCAGCCAGAAAGAGCTGGATACGTGCCTTGACTATGTAGAACAAGTGGGCGAGCGCCGTGAAGCGTTTGAAGACATTGCGTGGGCATTGCTCAATACAACCGAGTTTTTGTATCGAAAATGATGGCTTTGGCGACTCTATGCCTTTCCGAAAACCCCCTCACCCTACCCTCTCCCCCACAGGGGGAGAGGGGTTATGCGGCGCACTCAGTGTTGGTCTAGTGCCGCACGAAAGGTCCGATTCATGCGATCCAATCACTGGTCGCCAATGGCCGTGAAACGCACAACTCACGTGTCCGTCGGACGCCGCGGCGTGCTCGGCCGACGCGATTTCCTGCGCGGCATTTCGGCCGCCTCGCTCGCCGCTGGTACGCTGAGCTGGACCGATTTGATGGGTCTGCGTGCCGACGAGCTCCGCCGCCGCGGCATGGCTTGCATCTTGCTGTGGATGCAAGGTGGTCCCAGCCAAATGGAAACCTTCGATCCCAAGCCCGATCATGAAAACGGCGGCGAAACAAAAGCGATCGCCACCAGCGTCTCGGGCATTCAAATCGCCGAGGGATTTCCCCAATTGGCGCAGGTGATGGACCGCGTCGCGCTGGTTCGCTCGATGACCACCAAGGAAGGCAACCACCAGCGTGCGAGCTTTCTGCTGCACACCGGTTACGCGCCGACGGCCAGCGTCAAGCACCCGACGCTCGGGGCGATCGTCGCCAGCCAGCTTGGCGATGCCGCCTGCGAGCTCCCTGCGTTTGTCCGCGTCGGCACGCGATTCCGCAACGCGGGCAGCGGGGGCCTGTTGGGAGTCGAGTTCGACCCGTTTGAGCTCGCCAATCCCGAGGCGCCGCCGCAGAACACGACTCCAGCCACTGCCGAGGATCGCTATCGCCGCCGGCTGGGACTCTTAGAGCGGATCGAAACAAGCGATGCACAGTCGGCCGACCCCACGCTCGTCGCCGAGCACCAGCAGCTTTACCAAAAGGCATCGCGCATGATCCTCAGTCCGCAAATGCGCGTGTTCGATCTCGACAAGGAGCCGGCCGTAGAGCGCGACGCTTACGGTCGCACGGCGTTTGGGAGCGGCTGCCTGCTCGCGCGGCGACTGGTCGAAGAAGGGGTGACATTCGTCGAGGTCTCGTCGTCCGGTAACTGGGACACGCATTTCGACAACTTCACGCGCACCCGTGAGCTTGCCGAAGAGGTCGACCGCCCGTTCGCACAGCTATTGACCGACCTGGGCCAGCGCGGCCTGTTGGACACGACGCTCGTGATCTGGATGGGCGAATTCGGCCGCACGCCGCGGATCAATGGCCGCGGCGGGCGAGACCACTATCCGCGCGCGTTCAATGTGGCGCTTGCCGGCGGCGGAATCCGCGGCGGACAGGTCATCGGCTCGACCGACCCAGCCGGCGTTGAAGTGGCGGACCGCCCCGTGGCGGTTGCTGATCTCTTCCAATCCTTCTGCAAGAGCCTGAAGATCGACGCCTCGCTCGAAAACATGAGCCCCATTGGCCGCCCGATCCGAATCGTCGAAGGCGGCGCGCCGATCGACGAGCTCTTCGCGTAACGAGCGGTTTGACCGCGGAGGGAGGGCGCGGCAATCGCTGAGAATTGATTCCTCAGCGCTCTCTGCGTCCTCGGCGGTTAAAAATTCTCCTGCCAAGACATCTGCGGACGACTGCCCCGGCTCGCCTTGTCCGGCGGTACAAACGTCCTATGATGGGCTGCACACCCAGTGCAGCCCATGATCGAACTTCCCGCCGTCGAACGATTTGACTCGAGCTCGAGCGTACGCATTTACCGCATCCCCTGCGAGGCCTTTCCGGGCTTTATTGCGTACGCGTATCTGCTCGTGGGGGCCGGGCCGCCGACCTTGGTCGATACCGGCAGCGGCTACGGCCCGTCGAATGACCACCTGCTCAAGGGCCTGGAGGCGGTTCGCAGCGAGCTGGGCGAGCCGGTGCAACTGGCCGACATCGAGCGGATCCTCATCACCCACGGCCACATCGACCATTTCGGCGGCCTGTCCACGATGGTCGAAATGACGCAGGCGCGCGTGGGTATCCACGGCCTAGACCGCCGCGTGCTCACCGCCTACGAAGAGCGCGTGACGGTGGCCACCAAGGCGCTGCGCGTTTATCTGCAGCGCGCCGGCGTCGAGCCGGATGACCAGCCGCGGCTGATGCAGATGTACGGTTTTTCCAAGAAGCACACAACGTCGGTCAAGGTCGAGATTTCGCTCTACGACGGGCTGGAGCTCGACGGGATGCGTTTCATCCACACGCCCGGCCATTGCCCGGGCCAGGTGTGCATCGTGTTGGGCGACGTGCTGATCAGTGCCGATCACATCCTGGAACGTACGACGCCGCACCAGTCGCCCGAGAGCATCATGGCGTATACAGGGCTGGGTCATTATCTCGAGGCGCTCGAGCGAGTGCGGCGCATGGGCGGCTTTGACCTGGCACTGGGGGGGCACGAGTCCCCCATCCGCGACGTCTACAAGCGAATCGACCAGATCCGCGCCAGCCACATCCAAAAGCTCGAGCGCGTGCTCGAGATCATGCGCGAGGCCGGCCGGCCGCTCTCGATCAGCGATGTGTCAAAGGGCATGTACCCGCACGTCAAGGGTTTTAATGTTCTTTTGGCGCTGGAGGAAGTGGGGGCGCACGTCGAGTACCTCTACCAGCACGGCGAGCTGGGCGTGGCGAACGTGGCTGAAGTAGAGCGCGAAGACAACCCGGCGCTGCTCTACGAGGCCGTGTAGCTGGCTGTTAGAAACGTGCGCATGAGCGTCAGCCGTTGTGTGCCACTGGCTCTGCCAGTGTGTAACTCGCTCGATTGGCTTGCACTGGCAAAGCCAGTGGCACACACTCAGCCATCCAATGCGCGTTCATCGACACGCTGTAAGCGCCAAGCGGTGTGGTCGTGTGGCTGGGGCAAAGGCCGAAGGCCGTGTTCCAGTTGGCCAGCGGCATACTGAGCGTAGGGCGGTTCGACGGTCGGCGAAGCGCGCCAAGTGGTGACGAACGGCTCGGCGGCACGCTTCGCTGCGCTCGACCCACCCTACGTGGGTTGTGCGGCCATCCCTGGCATGCTTATTGCCCGCGGTTCCGGCGCGCGTTATTCTGTGCGCGTACCGCTGACATGGTTAGGCTGGGTGATCCGATTGCGCGAGTGACTCATGAAGTACAGGCACGTTTTGATCGCGGCGACGCTTTTTTGTTCGATCTGCTGTTGTATCACGATCGTGGCGCGGGCCGAAACAATCGGCGGTTATGCCGCGATGGGCGACAGCTTGACGCAAGGCAGCACGCTCGCCGGTAGCTGGGTTCCGCATTTGGTGACCGATCGCGGATTCAATTTTGGCGGCAGTGGCAATCCGTACAACGTGGCCGTCGGCGGAGCCACAAGTAGTTCACTCCTCTCCGGCGGACAGCATACCGCGGTCGCCACCCAAGTGGCGGCCAACAACGTGGACCTGGCCTACCTGATGATCGGCGGCAATGACATTCTCGCCGTGGGGACGCAGATCATCGACGGTTCGCTCACCGGTGGGGCGCTCGACACGTTCGTGAATAACATGGTGGCGAACATCGCCACGGCGGCCGATACGGTGCTGGCCGCCGGTCCCGTCGGCCTGGTCGTCGTTGGCGTGCCCGACGTCAGCCTGATTCCAGCGGGGCTGGCGCTCATCGATTCGCCGGTGAAAAAGCAGCGCGTCGTCGACGCCACGGACCAGATGACCGCCGCGATCGCCGCCATGGCGGCGGCCCGGTGGCTTCCGTTCGTCGACCTGGCACAAGCGCAGCGCGATATGGACGCTTTGCCTTCGCTCGTCGTGGGTGGCGTCACCATCAACGAGACGGTACCCAGTTCCAATCCGCACCATCTCTTTCAGGACGCGATTCATCCCGGCGCGGTCGGCAACGGACTCATCGCCAACATGCTGCTCACGGCGGTCAACGTCCCGTACTGCACCGAGTTTGTCCCCTTGAGCGATCTTGAGATCCTGCAAAACGCCGGCTTATCGGGCGAATACACGGGCGAAACACTCACGCTCGACTACACCGATTACGTCGTGTTCACCCCGGTGGAGGGCGACGTCGACGGCGATCGCGACATCGACTTCACCGATTTCTTAATGCTGCAAGTAGGCTATGGCATCACATCCGGTGCCCACCGCTGTGACGGCGACCTGGACGACGACGGCGACGTCGACTTCCAGGACTTTCTCATCCTGCAGGTCCATTTCGGCGCCGACCAGGCGGACCATGCGTTCGGCTCGAGCTCCTCCCTGATCACCGCCGTACCCGAGCCGAGCACGCTGGCGCTTGCCGTGGGCGCCGTCATCACCATCGCTCTCGGCCGACGGTCGCGCAACCGTTGGGTTCGTCAAGCGAAGCGCGGTCGCACCATATGAGACGATCGCGAACCGGTGTCGATGCGTGTCGCACCGCTCCGGGGACTAACGTCCCCGGCTCGGTTGGGAACACCGCCACCTTCATTCGTCTCCGTGCCTCTGTGTCTCCGTGGTGAATGTGTCCTACGAGTCCTCCTCGACCGCCAGGCGGATGTCTTCGATGCCGGCCTCGCGGCCGGCGTCCATCACCATGACGGCGCGGCCATGGTGGGCGTCGCCGTTGGCCAGCACGAGCAGCCGGTTTGGACCGGCGGCGTCGCCGCGAATGCCCTGGCGGATTTTTTGCACGATGTCGGTGCGCGTGCGCGCTTCGACGTCGTCGATCCAGACGGTGTCGTCCGACTCGATGCGTACGATCAGGTATTCGTCGTCCGACTCAAAGTCCGCGATGGTTCGCCGTTTCGAGGCGCTGGCCGCGGCGCTTTGCTCGGACTCGGGCACTGGCATCTCGATCGACGATTGCTGGCTGTTAAGCGACGTGACCATGAAGAAGATCAGCAGGAAAAACACGACGTCGACCATTGCCGTCATGTCGATCCACTCCTCGTGGTCAGCCTTCCTGGAGGCCGGCAACAGCGACGCGAACGACGACGCATGGGATGCGCTGGCGGTCGGCCCAAACCGCCCCGCGCGAGGCGGCGTGGGCACGTTGACGACCGCGCCGCACCGCGGGCACTTGCCGCGCTTGCCCGCCAGCGAGTCGGCGACCTTCAAGTGCTTGCCGCAGCCATCACAGCGAAAGCGAATCATGCGAACTCCGCCACTGCTCAGTCATCGCGTTCCATCACTGCCAGGTTGAGCTTGGTTCCTTCGACGGAGGTGGCGCTGGCCGCGATGCGCGCGATCTCGCGGACCGATACGTCGCGCTCGGCCTTGATGATGACCGCGGTCTTTCCCTCGCGCAATTGGGCCTCGACATGGGCCGCGATTCGTTCGTCCTGCTGTGCCTCTGGCAGCGGATCGCCGGAAACTCCGTCGCCAAGATAGACGCGCGGGCGGCTGTCACCCTCGCCCGCAACGACGGTTAGGACGACCGAAGTCTCTGGGTCAGCAGCGGTGACGTGCTTGGCGGCCGGCAGGTCGATCTCCGCCAAAGTCGCCACAAGCGTGGTGACCAGAAAAAAGATGTTCATCATGAACACCAGGTCGATCATCGCGGTCATGTCAACGCGCGTTTCGGCCGCGAGCGGAGCTCTGGCCACCATCGACTGCAGGCCGGACTCCAGCGGGACCAATGCGTTCGCTTCGAGCATATCGCAACCCCTCTCCACCGTGGGGAGAGCGCAGTGTGAGAAGTTCTCAATTTCTTAGGCGGCGACCGCCTTGAATGCGTTCAGGAACCGCACGAGCGCCGGTGTAAGCGACTCTTGCAGGTCGCGGATGCGGATATTCAGCGTGGCGGCCACGTATCCGAGTGGTATCGCCGTGCCCAGCCCCATCGCCGTGCAGATCAGAGCCACGCTGATCTCGTCGGCGATCTGCGACGGCTGGACCTTCTCCCCCAGGCCAATCCGCCCAAAGGCCGCCATCATGCCCAGCACAGTCCCAAAGAGCCCCAAGAGCGGACCGTTGCGGATCACCGTGAGAATCCAGTTGACACGGTTCTCCAGGGGCGCCAACACGTCGCGCTGCAGCCGCTCGGCCAACAACTGCCGCAGCTCGACCGGCTCGAGGTCGCGATTCTCGATCGCCAGGAGCACCAATTGCGGCAGCGCTCGCTGATTCAGCGCGCAGCGTTCCGAAGCCTCGGTATAGTCGCCGCTGGCAAGGTTTCCGCCCACCTCCTCCATGAACTGTGCCTGCTGAGCTTCGCTGCGAAACCGCAATTGCGCCAGGCGCCTCCAGACGAGGATGGCACAATAGAGCCCCCACAAGAGATTAATGGCCAGGAAAAGGTAACAGAGGTTACCCAGAAAGGCAGCCAGTTCATTGACATCCATCGAGATTGCACCTGTGAATTACAAATTCTTGCGATTCGATCTATTTTGCCCAGACAGCATGCCCCAGGCAACTTGCTCTCTTCCTGTCGACGGTTTATGCGCGTTGTACAATGGCGCACATCCAAAATACGCTCGCCGACGGCCGAGGGAGGCTTTGGTTCGTGTCGCAGTCGATCCTGATTGGAAGAGGCACGAGTGACGTCCGGTTGCTTGCGCGCATGGCGAATCGGCATGGGTTGATCGCCGGTGCCACCGGGACCGGCAAAACAGTGACTCTGCGAGTCATCTCCGAAGGCCTCAGCAAGATCGGCGTGCCCGTTTTTATGGCTGACGTTAAGGGGGACCTCGCTGGCCTGTCGCAGCCTGGCGCGCCGAACGAGCGGTTCCAGGACCGTGCTCGCGAGATCGGCTGTGCCGATTTCGCCGGGCGAGCGTCGCCCGTCGTCTTCTGGGACGTGCTGGGACAACAAGGTCACCCGGCACGCGCCACGATCTCCGACATGGGCCCGCTGTTGCTCGCTCGCCTGCTGAACCTGAACGAGACGCAAAGCGGGGTGCTGGGCATCGTTTTCAAGGCGGCCGACGAACAGGGCTTGCTGCTGATCGACCTGAAAGACTTGCAGGCGATGCTTCAGCACGTGGGGCGGAATGCCAAGGAATACTCGCTCCGCTACGGCAATGTCTCGGCGGCCAGCATTGCCGCGATTCAGCGTGGGCTGTTGGCTCTGGCGCAACAGGGTGCGGAACAATTCTTCGGCGAGCCGCTGCTCGACATCCACGACCTGCTGCGAACCGATGCGTCGGGGCGCGGAGTGGTGAATATCCTGGCGGCCGACCGGTTGATTGCCACGCCCAAGGTCTACGCGACGTTTCTCTTGTGGCTGCTGGCCGAGTTGTTCGAGCAGCTCCCAGAGGTTGGCGACCTCGAGCGGCCGAAGCTCGTCTTCTTCTTTGATGAGGCGCACGTGCTCTTCGACGAGGCCCCCAAGGTTGTGCTGGAGAAGATCGAGCAACTTGTGCGGCTGATTCGCTCGAAGGGAGTGGGTGTTTACTTCGTAACGCAAAACCCCCTGGATATACCCGACGATGTGCTGGGGCAGCTTGGCAACCGCGTGCAGCATGCACTGCGCGCGTTTACGCCCAAGGATCAAAGGGCAGTGCGCGCCGCGGCGGAAACCTTTCGGACAGACGGTTCGTTTGACGTCGAGGGGGCGCTTCAGCAGTTGGCGGTGGGCGAGGCGCTTGTTTCGCTGCTCGACGAGTCGGGCTCGCCCTTGGCGGTCCAGCGCGCGAAAATCGCCCCGCCCGAAAGCAAGTTGGGAGCGATTACAGACGAAGAGCGCCGGCAGGTCGTTCGCGGCTCGCCCTTCCTTGGTCGTTATGAGCAGGCGATCGACCGCGAGAGCGCCTACGAAAAGCTTCAGGCTCGCCAGGAGGCCGAACCCGTCGCGACGCCGACGTCCAAGGCGAAAACCGCGCGGCGCTCCGGGCGTCAAACGCCCATGGAGGCGATGCTCACCAGCACGGCACGCTCGATCGGCACGCAAATCGGCCGCGCGCTCGTGCGCGGGATATTTGGTTCGTTGAAGGGCGGCCGTTCGCGCCGCGGCTAGAACGTTTCACAAGAGACACACGGAGCGAATGAGATGAGGTGGCGAGGCTCGCGACAGAGCGAAAATATCGAGGACCGCCGCGGAGCACCGCGACGCGGCCCCGTCATGATCGGCGGGGGCGGACTGCTGATCGTGGTCGTGCTGGCGCTGTTGTTTGGCGTCGATCCAACGGCGCTGTTGCAACAGATGCCGCAGCAACCCCCCGGCGCCGACGGCGTCCCCCCAGATGGTCCGGCACTCGAAGCGCAACAGGAGCTCAAGGAGTTCGTGGCCACCGTATTGGCCGACACGGAAGACGTATGGCATGCCCAGTTTCGCGAAATGGGACGCCAGTACCGCGAGCCGACGCTGGTGCTGTTCACCGATTCGGTCGACTCCGCCTGCGGTTTCGCCAGCGCCGCGGTCGGGCCCTTTTACTGTCCGCTCGATCAAAAGGTCTATCTCGACCTGGGCTTCTTCAACGAGCTGCGGTCGCGATTCCGTGCGCCCGGCGATTTCGCCCAGGCATATGTGCTGGCGCACGAGATCGGCCACCACGTCCAAAACCAGTTGGGGATCATGGAGCGCGTGCAATCGGCACGCGGGCGCGTCAGCCAGGCCGAGTACAACGACCTGTCCGTGCGATTGGAGCTGCAGGCCGATTTTCTCGCGGGCGTCTGGGCGTACCACGCGCAGCGGATGCGCCACATCCTGGAAGAGGGCGACATCGAGGAAGCGCTAACGGCCGCCACCGCCATCGGCGACGACCGCCTGCAGATGCAGAGCCAGGGCTACGTCGTCCCTGACTCATTCACGCACGGCACGTCCGAGCAGCGTGTCCGCTGGTTCACGCGCGGCTTTCGGACGGGTGACTTTTCAGCCGGCGACACGTTCAACGCCGAGGAGCTTTAGCCGCCGCGCGGATTACACTTGCCACTGCCGCCGAATAAAGAGGGCGAGCAGGCCGCCGATCGCGGCCAGTGTCATCGCAGATGGCTCGGGAATAAGGCAGGCATCCAAAAACGCCGCGTCCGAGCCGAACTCCAACCGCACTCCGTTTTCGAGAAAGCTCAGGTCCGCTAGTGGACTGCTCAGTGTGAGCGTGGCGATGATTTCGTTGCGGATGGCGCCCAGCCCGCCCAAGGCAACCAGGATCGGATTAGCGACCAGCCCGCCTTGTGGACCGTCGATGCTGGCGGGGCCGTCCAAGTTCGCTCCGCCAAACGGCGTGGCTTGCGCGGTGTTGGCCGAGATGAAGTTCGGCAATGCTCCGGTGCCGTCTTCGTTGCCGTATCCCCATTCACCGCTCACGTTGTACCCAGCGCCGTACGAGCCGGTGCTGAAATTCTGGGACGAACTGGCGGGCCCGATGACCACCGATCCGCCGGTGATGGCCGTCGTCCCGGTCAAGCCGGGCGGGGGAAAATCCCACGAAACGCCGGTCAGAATTTGATCCGCGCTGTCGAAGCCCAGCGGCACGCCGGTGGACGTGTTCCGCGCACGCACCTCAAGCGTTGTCGCATTGACCAGCGTGAATTCCACCTCCCCAGAGAGGCCGGAAGCGTCCGAAATGACCACAACGGTTCCCGCACGGGCACCCCACGCACACAGAAGAATCGCGCTCGCGGCCATCGCGCGCAGAAGAAGAAATCGCAACGTGGATGCTGATCTCATTAGCGGCCCGTTCAAGTTGCCAGACAAACAAGCATGCGTAGAAGACTTTTGGCACGTTAACCTCCGTTGAAATCCGCGTCAAGTATAAAAAAATGCAAATATGGAGTATTTTTACCGCGGTGCCACACGAGGATTCAGCGAGTGGTATTTCGCGTTGTCCATTTTTGGATTGTTTTCGTGCCCTCTGCCGAGCCACCGCGAGATTCCCAGCCAAACAGCGGTTGCGCAAATCGCGCCCGCCGCCAACCACCGCGCGATCTGCAGGCTCCGCGGGAGAAACCGCAGCTCAACTTGCGCCATGCCGGCCGGCACTTCGCACCCCATGAAGTCGCCGTAGGTCCGGATGACTTGAGCCGGCACGCGATTCACCTTGGCATGCCAGCCGCGATGCCAGCTTTCCGAAATCACCAGCAACTGGCGACACGGCGCCTGCGTATCGATGCTGATTCGGCCCGGTTGTTCGCTCACGATCCGCGCCGTGCCGTGTGTTCCACCGTCGAGCTTAACCGGCCGATCCACGAGCGCGACGACGGCCGGGTCGATCGTCAACAGGTCCTGCTTCGGATCTTCCGTCGGCTGGGCGACAGAAACCAGCCGAGCTCGCGGAAACGTATCGGGCACGGGAACCAACTGCCCTTGGTAGTCCAGCACATCGACCGCCGCGAGTCGCAACACCAGCGTAAGGTGATGGAGCAGCCAATTGGGGTCATTGAGCAGCGCGCGCCGAGGCACGAGCGCTGTGTAGCCCTGAAACAAGCGCTCGTTGCGTAAAGTGGCCAAATTCAACTGCGGCACGGTCGCCAGCCGCTGTTGCGCGTCGTGCGGCACGCGTGCGACCGCGTCCAGGATCTGGTCGAAGCTTTGCGGAGCCGCCACTCTGGTATGCGAGACTCCGTACCAACACAGGTCCGCCGCCACGAGCAGCACCAGCGCGGCCAGGGCGAACTTCACGCCGCGTGCGGCGGCGATCACCAGCGCCGCCGCGCAAACGCTCAAGCCGACGCCTGCCAGCCCAGCACCCATCGACTCCACTCGCCAGGTGACGCCGTCGCCCTTCGACTCTGGTGCCATCCAAACGGCCCAGGCAAAGATTAGCGCACTGGCGAGCGGCGCCGCAAATAGCAGGGAGATCCCTCGCCACGGCTGCTTCCGCTTGGACCATGCCACTCCCACCAGATCGGCAAAGGCGACGGCCGAAACGATCGCCAGTCCAAAGTAGGCGAGCACCGCATAACGAGCGGGACAGCGAAACAGCCCCGCGATCGGCAGTCGCAGCACCAGCGCATGCAGCGGCGGCAGGTGCTTGCCGAAGGCCAACAGCAAGCCCAGCGCGGCCAACGCCAGCGCCCCCACGAGCATCGTCCGCCAGGGGCGCAGCTCGCGAAAGCGGACAAGGGCCCAGATCACGAGCACCGGCACAACGGCCCCCGCGTACAGTGCCAGCTCGTGCGTGTTGTTATCGCTCACTTCGTCGTGCAACACGCGCGTGTGGAAAAGGTAGGGCGCCACGTATTGCAGCAGGTTGACGGGGTGGAGCGAATACTCGGAGCGAAACTCGGTCGTGGCCCCTTCTCGATGCGACGTGGCCACCATCTCCCACGACGGCCACCACTGCACGCTGCCGATCAGCAGGCCTAGTGCGACGCACGCCGTCAGCTCGACGACTCGCCGCACGCTTGGCCGCGCCGCGACCAGAATCGCTGCATAGAAGAGCGAAATGATCGCGCAGAGCCACACCGCCTGAGGGTGACCGAGCAACATCATCGACGCGAGAACGCCGACAAACAATAATCTGCCCCAAGCGACGCGCCGCGCGCGATCATCGGCCAGCACCACGTCGATCGTCCACAAAAGCCACGGCAAGTGCGCCATCACCGCGACCATGTTGACGTGGCCCAGACGCAGCACCATGAATCCCGAGAAGGCGAACAATACCGCCCCGAATACGGCCGCGACGTTGGGCAGTTCGCGCCGCCGCAGCAGGGCAAACATGCCCGCGGCGGCCACGGGATAGCTCAACACCACCTCCAGATTGAGTGCCGTCGTCAGGGGCAGCGTCCGGTAAAGCAACCAATGCAGCGGGTGAAACATGCCGACCTGTCCCTCGCCATGCAGGTAATAGCCGCAATGGACGTTCGGCCACCACAGGGGGGACACGCCCCGCTTCAGACACTCGGCGTAGAACTTGCGCGTGGGCAGGTGGTAATACAACAGGTCGCCCACGACGTACAGCTTGCCCGTCAGCAAGGGCAGCGCGATCGACAACACGATCAAGCACGCGGCAGCTAATTGCAGGCCGACCAGCCAGCGCGTCCAGCGGGCCGCCTGGTCGGCGTCGCGCGACGGCCGAAGTGCTGGTTGATCCGTGTTGACGATCATGCGAGGTTCGAGAGCGCGTTGCGATTCGCGCAAGGACAGCGGTGAACGGCGGAGACAGCGCAAGTGCCCCCCCGAGTCGCGGCCGCTGCGCGGTCACATATTCGTCCGCTCCTCCTCGCCATCGGAGCCGAGCAACGTGTCGAGCGCGGCCGCCAGGGCGGCGTTGTGCTCCGTCGTTTCGGCATAGACGCGGCAAAGGCGATAGCTGATCGGGATCTGCCGGAACAGCTCGTGATCGGATAAGCTGCGCGTGACGTTCCGCGCGGGATCATAAAGATAATTCTGGCCCGCGATGGGCCCGCGCGTCCCTGGGCGGTGTACGTGCCGCGCCAAATCCACACGCATGGGTATCTGCCGAATGTTCTCGGGTAACTGCTCTCGCAACGCGGCCAGGAAGAACTGTTCGTTGGAGAAGATGCTGGCTCGCTCGGCGTCCTCGGGTTCAAAGAAGCGCGTCCGCTCGCAGGCCATTTTCCAGCGGACCTCGCGGCGGAGGAACTGCTGCCAGCGGCGGCCCATCTCGCGTTGGTTCGCGTCGTCGCTTGCCGGCCACCGCGCTACGTCGACCAGTAGCGACCACTCCGTGAAGTGCAGATACTGGTCCAGGCGTTCCAGCGGATTGCAGGCGAAAAGAAACGGCCGGCTGTCGGCAAAGAGCTCCTGCAAAGTGAGGTCAATTGAGCGAACAGTGCGATGAAAGTAAACCGATCGGAACAGCTCGGCACGCACGCTGATAAAGCGGACCAGAGCCGCCAGGCCGCGCTGATGGATCGTCAGCCCGGCGTCACTGAAAAAGCTATAGCGTAGGAGCCGCTCCAGGTCGAAGGCGCGGAGGTTGAAGCCCGACATATAAGCGTCGCGGAGCACAAAGTCCATGTTGTCGACGGTGTAGAGGCCGCAGAACAGGCTCCGCAGAAATCGCAGCCACCGTGGAGCGTCATCCGAAGTACCGGCGCGCGGCCGCCGGATCAGAAACGCCACCTGCGCTGGATCGAGCTCCTCGCGCGCGGCAAGCTGGCTGTAGGGGTTGCGGCGCACGCGGCGCACCAGTGCGCCAAGCTCTTGCTCGATAATGGCCGCCCCCAACATCTCGTGTGTCAGGCCGAAGTCGGCAAGAAACCGGTCGTCGAAAAAATGCCCGAACGGCCCGTGCCCCACGTCGTGCAAGAGGCCGGCCAGCCGCGCGACCGACTCGACGTAACCGCGGCTGGGCACGTCAGGGCAGACCTCGGCCAGGCTGCCGTACAAGGCCTCCACCGCGCGACTGGCCAGGTGCATCGCACCCAAGACGTGCTGAAAACGCGTGTGCTCGGCCGATGGAAACACCCACCAGGCGGTCTGCAATTGATGGATCTGCCGCAGCCGCTGCACCCAGGGGTGGTCGATCAATTCCTGCTCGGCCACCTCGCCCGGCGATAATCCCGAGCTGGAAATGAAGGGAATATAACCGTGAATCGGGTCGTGGCTGAGGCTTTCGCCCTGAAAGTTCCGCATGCGGCGGATTATCGCGGCCCACCGGCGAATCGTCTATGCGGGGTAGTCGTCGGCCGGCTCGGCGTGGGCGCACATCGCGCTCCCCCTCTGGGGGAGCAGTCGGGGTTGGGCGCTAAACTCTTCCCCCCCTACCAAACGCCGTAAGATTCTATCAGCACCGACCCCTCGAAAGGACGCCAGATGCTAATTCTCGCACCTGGTTCGGTGAAATCGAAAATAACCGGGGCGAAGGTTAAACTTTCTGTGCAGATTATCCCGAGACTGACACCATAGCCCCTTTCCGGTTTTCTGCATTCGAAGGAGGCGTACATGCGTCTCTCCCATCGCATTTTCTGGGCCGTGACATGGATCGTCTCGCTCCTTCAGGGGGTGGCGGTCGCCGCGCGCCCGAGCGAAACGCTGTTTCCTGATACCACCAAGGGTTTTCTGTCGATCGCCAACGTCCGGGAGCTCAAGGAAAGCTGGAAACAGACACAACTCGGCCAACTGCTCGACGACCCGTCGATGAAGCCATTCCTCGACGAGGTGCAACAGCAGCTCGAACGAACCTGGTCGATCGCCGAAGACCGCGTGGGGATTTCGCTTGACGATCTGAAGGAAGTGCCCAGCGGCGAAGTGGGCGTCGGCGTCATCGTTACCAAAGAGTCTTCACCAAGCTTCGCGGTCACGGCCGACGTGACCGACAACGTCGAAAAGACGAACGAGTTGCTGGACCGGCTCGCCAAAAACCTCACCGAGGATGGAGCGAAGCGCCGCGAGATTCAGCTTCACGATACGCCGGTGGTCGTCTACGACCTGCCGGAGGACGAGGAGGGGAACTCTGCGCGACAGGTCTTCTACGCCCTGAAGGACAATCTGCTGTGCGCATCGGACAGCCAGGCCACGCTCGAGGGAATCCTCTCTCGCTTTAGCGGCGAGCACGAGGAGGCGCTGGTGAACCTGAAGGCCTATCAGCGCGTGATGAGCCGCTGCGCCGCCGACGCGGGCCAGGACGCGCCACAGGTCCGTTGGTTTATCGAGCCGATCGCTTTTGCCGAGGCGATTCGCGCCACCATACCGAAAAAGGAGATCGACGCCTCCGCCGAGGGGACCGACATGCTCAGCGTGGCCAAGCACCAGGGCTTCGAGTGCATTCGCGGCATTGGCGGTTATGTGAACGTGGCGCTGCGGCAATACGAGGTACTGCATCGCACGGCAATCTACGCGCCGCCGCCCTATGAGAAAGCGATGCGGATGCTGGTGTTTCCGAACACTGGCAATCTCGCGCCGGAGAGCTGGATGCCGACCGACGTGGCGCTGTTCGTCACGTTCAATTGGGACATGAAGAACGCCTTCGAGATGTCGTCCACCCTGGTCGACGAGCTGTTCGGCGAGGGCGAGGAGGGGGTGCTCGAGGACATCATCGAAAGCGTACGCGACGATCCAGACGGGCCCGGCATCGACATTCGCAAGGACCTTATTGGCCACCTAGGCACCCGCGCGATGTTCGTCACCGATTACAAGCTCCCCATCACGCCCGAGAGCGAACGGATTCTGTTCGCGGCCGAAACGACCAACGAGGAGGCGCTGGCCGTGGCCGTCCGCAAGTCGATGGAGGGCGACCCCACGGTCATCCGCCGAGAGTTTGAAGGGCACGTGATCTGGGAGATGGTGCCTGGGGATGAGCTGGCCGCGCCGGAGGTCGAAATCGGAAACGCCCTGCCGCTGGGCAACGACGAAGAGACGGCAAAGGAAGACAAAGGCCCTGGCGAGAACATTCTGGGCGAGGACGGAGCATTGCTCGGGCGCTCGGCGATCACCGTGGCGCGCGGATACCTGTTCATCGCCTCGCACGTCGACTTCCTGCAAAAAGTGCTCCTCGAGGGGACCGACCGCGAGACGCTCTCCGAGAGCGTCGATTACCGACTGGTGAGCGAGGAGCTCGCTCGACTCACCCCCAGCGAAAACTGCGCGCGCATCTTTGTCCGCACCGACGAGACCTACCGCCCCACCTATGAGTTGATCCGAACAGGCCAAATGCCTCAGGCGCAGACCATGCTGGGCAAAATGCTCAACATGGTGCTCAATGGCGGCGACAAGGAAAAGGTCCGCGAGCAGCAAATCGACGGCAGCAAGCTCCCCGACTATGAGGTGGTGAGGCGTTATCTCGGCCCGGCCGGGGTCGCGATCACCAGCGAGCCAGAGGGCTGGTTCGTGGTGGGTTTCACGCTCAATAAGCAGGCGCCGTAGGTGAGCGGTCGGTTAGCACGGCAGAGTCGAACCGCGTCGCATCGCCTGCCGCGCCAGCCACTCGCGACAAACGATCGTCGACTTGTTAGTTGCCGATGTATTTCGCGTACAGGCTCCGCGCGATGGCCACGTCATCCGTGCCGGTGACGATCGCGCGGCCGTCGGGAAATACGGTCAGGACATAATCGTCGACTGCCAGCCGCAGCAGAAAGGAGTTGCGAGTGACGCGGCCCACGCTGGCGAGTTTTGCGGCCAGCACTTCGAGTGACAGGTGGTCGCGCGCCGGCTGGCTCAATTGGACCGCGTTGCGGCCACAGAGGACGACGGACTGGCTGCCCAGGCGGCCCTCGAGCCAGGGAAACTCCCGGCCGCGGCAGGTGGGACAGTCGGCCGTGTCGCGGAGCGACTGGATCTGCACCTGACGAATCCGGTTGTCCCAGAGCTCAATGACCGAAAGGCTGCGGTTAATGGCGCCGCGGTTGCCGCTGGCGATCTTGATCGCCTCGAGCGCTTGCATCGAGGCAATCACGCCCACGATCGAGGCCAAAATACCGGCCGTGTCGCACGTCGGCGTGGTGCCCGGCGGGGGCGACTCAGGCACCACGCACCGCAGACAGGGGGTCTCACCCGGCAGAATGGTCATCGTCTGCCCCTCGGCGCCTAGGCAGCCGCCATACACCCAGGGAATGCCGAGCTTCACTGCGACATCGTTGAGCAAATAGCGCGTCTCGAAATTGTCGGTACCGTCCAGGATCACGTCGACGCTATCGCACAGCGAAAGGATATTCGCGTGCGAGGCGTCGGCCACGATCGGCTCGATTTCGATTTCGGAGTTAATGCGACGCAGCTTGTTCGCGGCAGCCACAGCCTTGGGCAGGTTGTCGACGACGTCCGCTTCGTCGAACAGCACCTGGCGCTGCAGATTGTTCGTTTCCACGAAGTCGCGGTCGACGATCCGCAAAGCACCGAAACCGGCGCGAGCCAGCGTGTTGGCGATCACGCTCCCCAGCGCCCCACAGCCGCAAATCAGGGCGCGGCTCTTGAGGAGTCGCCGCTGACCTTCGATCCCCAGCGGCGTGTACAGGTATTGTCGCTCGTAACGCTCGATCATGATTGTCTACACGATGTAGCCGGCGAAATCGCCGCGCGAGGCCAGCTCGCGCTGGAGGAGATCGCATTCCGCTCGCGCATGCCGTACCGTGGCCTGAGACGCGGCAGGGCGCAATACGATGACCGGTAAAGGACAGCCTGTCGCGAGCCGCACCACCTGGTTGATGTCGACCGCCTCGCAGACGGCGGCATGTGCCCACGCGGGTGGCGATTTGGCCGGCATATCGCAAAAATGGGCCGCCAACAGGAGATTTCGCGCCACGGCGCGGAGATCCGTGCTGGTGGAGATATCACTAGGCAGCACGGCCATCAGCACCGCGGGCCAGCGCGCGAGCCGATCCAATTTCTCCAAGAGCGGCGCCGAGTCACCGGAAAATTGAGCGACCAATAACACGCCGAGCCTGCTTGCTTCGCGGCAGAGTTCTTCGCTCGGATCGTCGACGAACATGGCCGTTGCCGCCGAACGCCAGACGGCAAGCTCCGTCTCGCGCACGCGGCTGCGCGCCACCGCGCGAAGGACCCAGACTCGGCCGTCGAATACAACTCGCCGGCCACGCACTCCCAGCGGCCGAATCCCCAGTGACTGCGCGTCTGAACCGACGACTTTCCCTCCCTGGCGCAGCTCCAGCCGCGCATCGTACAAAAACGGCAAATCACTCGTCCAGAAGCACGGGTCCGGGACGATCGCCTCGGCCAGCAGCCCACTGCGGCTCGGCAGTTCATTCAAGGGAACACTCGCTTTGAGCGTCCGCGCGTATTCGCACCTCGGCCCCGAAACCGAGCCCGTCAGTTGAAGTGGCGGCCCGTCGCCAATGCCATCGAGCTCGGCATAAACGCGCGCCTCCGCTGCCGAGGCGTCACCGAAATAGAGTTGTACGCGGCTCGACAGCGCACCGGGCGATTGCCGCGGCGATGCGTGGGCACTCGTCAGTTCCTTGGGGGACTTTTCCTTTTCAGTCATGGATGCATGGAGTTCGTTTCAATCACGCACATATCTCTCAAAATTGACGCGCCTCACACGGGCAGCACCTGTAACTCAGCGTCGACGGCCCGCGCTAGGAATTGCCCGGTGATCGACTCGGGATTGCGAATGATCTCCTCGGGTGTTCCCACGGCCACGACGCGGCCGCCTTCGTCGGCGGCCCCCGGGCCCAAGTCGATAATATAATCGGCGAACTTCATGAGCTGTAGGTTGTGCTCGACGACCAGCAGCGAGTGCCCCACGGTCAGCAGTGAATCAAAGCAGTCGAGCAACTGCACGACGTCGTAGAAGTGCAGCCCGGTCGTGGGTTCGTCCAGCATCACAAGCGTCCGCCCGCGCCGCGTGGCGGAGAGGAAGCCCGCCAGCTTCAGCCGCTGCGACTCGCCGCCGCTGAGCGTGTTGGCCGGCTGCCCCAAGCGCAGGTAATCGAGCCCCACGTCGATCAGCCGCTTCAAACGCATCTGAACTTTTCGGTGCCCGCGGAAAAAGGCGAACGCCTCGCGCGCGGTCATGTCCAGCACCTCCGCGATGTTCCGTCCGCGATAAGTCACTTCCAGGATCTCGCGGCGGTATCGGCGTCCGTGGCATTGGCTGCAGCGCACGTAGGCATCGGCCAGGAACTGCATTCCCACTTCGACATAGCCGTCCCCCGCGCAGGCCGAGCAGCGGCCTCCCTCGACATTGAAGCTGAAGTGGCTGGCCGTGTAATTCCGCATGCGGCTGTCGAGCGTGTCGGCAAACACGGAGCGGATCTCGTCAAACGCCTTCACGTATGTCACGGGATTCGAGCGTGGAGAGCGACCGATGGGACGCTGGTCAACCAGCACCACGTCGTCAAGCTGGCCATCGCCCAGCACTTCGTCATGATCGGCCGGCTTCGGCGCGTCCTTCCGCAGCCGCCTGCACAGCGCGGGGTAAAGCGTGTCCTCGACCAACGTGCTTTTGCCAGAGCCGCTCACCCCGGTCACCATGCACAGCATGCCGAGCGGGAACTCAACGGTGAGATTCCGCAGGTTGTTGCCTCTCGCGCCGACCAGTCGGATACAGCCGTGGCTGCGCGTGCGCCGCCTGGCGGGCGAGCGGAACATCCGGCGGCCAGAGAGATAATCGCCGGTCAGGCTGGTGGTACAGGCCTCCATTTCCGCCGGTGTGCCCTGAAACACCACGCGGCCGCCGCGCTGCCCCGCGCCAGGCCCGATCTCGATCACCTGGTCGGCGGCGCGAATGAAGGCCTCTTCGTGCTCGACGACCACCACCGTATTGCCCCGCTGGCGCAATTGACGGACCGCGTGAATCAACCGGTCTGTATCGCGAGGATGCAAGCCCACCGAAGGTTCGTCAAGAATATAGAGCATGTTGACCAGGCTTGAGCCCAAGGCCGAGGTCAATGCCACGCGCTGCGCTTCGCCGCCGCTGAGGGTGCGCGCTGGGCGGTCGAGCGTCAAGTAGCCGAGCCCCACCATCTCAAGGAAGCGCAGTCGCGCCTCGACCTGCTCGAGCATCATGCGGCCCACCGACCGCTCCCAGTCGGCCAGCGCCAGCCCTCCAAAAAACCGCGCCGCGTCGCGAACTTTCATCGCGCTGATCTCGGCGATGTTTTTTTCCCCCACCTGCGCGGCCAGCGCTTCGTCGCGCAGCCGCGTGCCGCCACAAGCGGCGCATGTGCGATGGCTGCGGAATCGGCTGAGAAATACGCGGATGTGCATCGTGTATTTCCGACGCTCGAGCCAGGCGAAGAAACCCGCCAGGCCGCCGAATTTTCTCTCCGGTACACCCTCTCGAATCAGCCGCAATGACTCCTCTGGCAGCTCGCGGAATGGGATGTCGACCGGCACCCCGTAGTCGGCAGCCAGCGCCAAAAGCTCTTCCAGCTCGTGCGCGTATGATGGAGTGTTCCACGGCGCGATCGCCCCCTCGCGGAGCGTCTTGCTCGCGTCCGGCACCACCAGCTCCATGTCCACGTCGATCGTGTTGCCGAATCCCTCGCACTCGGGACAGGCGCCCAGCGGGCTGTTGAAGCTGTAGAGCCGAGGTTCGGGGTCTGCATATTCTCGTCCGCAGTCGTCACAACGCAGCTCGGCACTCCAGCAAAGCTGCCGCCAATGCTGGCGATCGACTTCGACGGTAGCAGGCAAAGTCTGTGTGCCGCCGCCCGTAGCAGGCACGCTCCGCGTGCCGTGGCCTGCAGCGTCAGACGGGCCAACATCCGCAAGCTCGACCAGTGCGCAGCACTTGCCGCCTCCTTTTTCGAAAGCGGTTTCCAGCGAATCACGCAATCTCTCGCGACTGACGTCACCGGCGCGCAACCGGTCGACGACGACGTATGCGGTCTCGTCGGCGCTCGTGGCGTGCTCGTCTACTGGAGGCAGCTCGCTGGTGAGATCCCATGTCCGCCCACTTACGATCGCACGAGTAAATCCTTCTTCTCGCCAGGCGGCCGCCCATGTCAATGTCGCGTCTCGCGGCGCAGGGACCATGAAAGCAATTTGAAACCGCGTGCGCGCAGTGAACCCTTCAAGCTGTTCCGCGGCGTCTTGCGGCGTGTGGCGGCGGACCTCGCGGCCGCATTGGCGGCATACAATCCGGCCAATCTTGGCAAACAATAGACGCAGGTAGTCGCTCGTCTCGGTGACGGTCCCCACCGTCGAGCGGCTCGAGCGGCTCGGACTGCGGTTCGCCACCGCGATCGCCACGGGAATACCCTCGATCGCTTCCGCCTCGGGCTTCTCCAGTCGTTCCAGGAACTGGCGCGTATAGGCCGAGAAGCTCTCGATGTACCGCCTTTGTCCCTCGGCATACAGCGTGTCGAACGCCAGGCTGCTCTTTCCGCTGCCGCTGACTCCGCAGAGCACAATCAGGCGGCGGTGCGCGATATCCAAGTCGATCCGCTGGAGGTTGTGGACCGCGACACCTCGCAGCCGGATCAACCTCGGTGGGGCTGTTACGCTGGTCATGGTTCAGAAAGGGCATTTCCGCGAGAGCTTGCGGTGGGCGGTTGCATCCCCCGCGCTCAAAACCGGTAATTTTATCTCGCCGCGCCGCTTGTGGCCAAACACGCTGAGATTGCCCCACGTCGGAGGCGAATCTAGAATTCGAGCGTCCGCGGAGACTCGACGCAGCGAGACCACGCATGGCACTTCCCTTTGCTGGCGACGTGGAGTTTCAGAAGCTGATCCAGCGCCGCGAAGATGTCGACCTGGTGCGCCTGATGCTGGAGTTCTGCGCGGACGCATACCCCGACGTGGATTCTTGGGGGACCATGGAAGAAATTGAGCGGCTGGGGCAGCTCGCCGCTGAGCGATTGGCCAGCCCGGCGTGCCATGGCGCCGAGAAGCAACTGAAGGCCATTAGCCGACTGTTGTATGACGACGAGGGCTATCACGGGAACGAAAGCTCGTATTACGATCCACGGAACAGCTACCTGAATGAGGTTCTCGCCAGCCGCTGCGGGATTCCGATCTCGCTGGCCTTGGTGTACATGGCCGTGGCGCGCCGTGCGGGGTTGGATGTTTACGGCGTGCCCACGCCGGGGCATTTCGTCTTGGGCTGCGACACACCGCGCGGGACGCTGTACGTCGACCCGTTCTCCGGAGGCGATGTGCTGCGGCGCGATGCCTGCCGGAGGCGGATCGAGCGGATCGTGGGACAGACCGGCGCGATCACGGACGAGCATTTCCATCGCGCCACGGCGCTAGAGATCGCACTGCGCGTGCTGCGCAATCTGAAGGCCGCCTACGCCATGAAGAACGAATGGGACAGCGCGCTACCGGTGCAATTGCGCCTGGCGATGCTGCTGCCCGACGTGGCCGATGAGCAGCGCGATCTGGGACTGGTCTACCTGCGCAACGGTCGAGCCCAACCGGCCCTGGCGCTTTTGGAAAATTACGTTCGCGCGTGCACCGCCGAACAGGCCAAGATCGTCGAGCCCTACCTCCGCTCCGCGCGGCGGCTGGTGGCGGAGTTGAATTAGCGCAGGTCTGCGGCTCACGCGCGCATCATGGATTTTCCTTAAGAATCCGTTCCAAGGGTTGCACAAGTACCGGCAGATCGGCTTGCACCGTGCGCCATACAATGTCGGTTCTCACGCCGAAATAGTTGTGAATCAAGACATGCCGCATTCCCTGCATTTGGGACCAGGGGACCTGGCTGTAGCGGCTTTGCACCTCGACAGGGATGTGCCGCGCAGCTTCGCCGATGATCTCGATATTCCGGATCACGGCATCAATCGTGCGACGGTCGGTACCGAAAGCGCGCTCAAGCAGATTTGTCACGTACTCCTCGACCCGGCGAATGGCTTCCAGCATATGCTCAACGCGCATCTGCCATCGCTTTTCAGTCGACATCAATCGCTCCAGCCAAGATGCTTTCCTTGAGTTCTGGAAAGATACAGTCTCGCGGAACGACATCAACGTTGGGCGCGCCGAGTGCTCGCTGAAGATCCTCGCGAACCGCGACGAGCTGGAAGAGCGTGATGGGGCGCTCGAATTCAACGAGGACGTCAATGTCGCTTGCTGTCCTCGCCTCGTCTCGAGCTACCGAGCCGAAAAGCGCCATCGACTTTACGCCGTATTGCTCACGCAATCGCTGCCGCTGCAATCGTAGAATGCGCAAGACTTCGTTTTTTTCCACGGTTGACCCTCGTGCGACATTATATCGTGCCGGCGCGCGTCAGTCCGATGGTCGATGGCCATCCCGTCAGCCGTCTGCAGCGCGATCTACGCGCTCGCCGCACCGCAGGCAGCCTGCGCCTGCTGGCATTCGCGGCCGTCGTGCAATACGGTCGCGTTGCCGCCGTCGCGGCGCGCGGCGCGCAGCGCGTCTTCGGCTCTCTGCAGGATCGCCGCGGAATCCGCGTCGCTCTCCAGTGCTTGGGCGATTCCGATGCTGAGCGTGTAGCACGGTTCCGAACCGCCAGGCGACATGCTATCGGAAGAGGAAATCGCGCTCCGCGCACGCTCGGCCGCCGCGAGCGCTCCGACAACGTCGGTCATCGGCAACAGCACGCCAAACTGTGCATCACCACTCCGCGCCAAAAGGTCCGTATCGCGCAGAGCGCTCGCGAGACACTTGGGAACCGCGCGCAATAACGACTCGGCGGCAGCCTTGCCGCGCTGCCTGGTCACGTGCTCGAAGTGATCGACTTCCACCAGCAGGATCGCCAACGGCGTCTGGTGACGCCGCCACTGCGCTACCTGGTGGCGTAATCCCTCGCAAAACGCGAAGCGGTTCGGAAGCCCGGTGAGCAGATCGGTACGCGGGTCGGGCGGCTGCGGCCCCGCCGACGTTTCTTCCGCCACATTCTCGGAGAAAACCGCCGCTTCCTTTGCTGAAAGCGGCTTCTTCCCCGCACTGGCCCCCGAGATGGGTTTGGTCGCCGAGTCCTTCGCGCGATTCTCGACCGGCGTACAGTGCTCGCCCGTGTGAACAAAAGTACGATTGCGTCCGGCCTTCTTCGATGCGTACAAGGCCGAATCGGCACGCTGAATCAGCGCCGCGGCGTCGTTGCCGGAAAGCACTTCCGCCAGTCCGATGCTCGCCGTGACGCGCAGCTCCACTCCCTCGAATTGAGTCGCGGCGTTCTGGATCGCTTCACGCACTCGCTCCGCGGCGCCACAGCCATCCTGCAAGCTCGTGTCGGGCATCAGGACGGCGAATTCTTCACCTCCGTATCGTGCGGCGAGGTCCATTTCTCGGACCGTTTGCGACATCGTTTTGGCCACGGCGCAGAGCACCTGGTCGCCCGCCAGGTGCCCGTGCTCATCGTTGAACCGCTTGAAATGGTCCACGTCCAGCATCGCCAGGCAGAAGGGACGCCGGTGTCGCTTCCACTCGGCCAGCCGGCGCCCCAGATGCTCGTCGAAGGCGCGCCGGTTGGCGATGCCGGTCAAGGGGTCGGCCAGCACGTCGGCCATGTGCGACTCGATCTGCCGCGTCTGTTCTTGAATCGTCTCGGTCGCCTCGGCCAGTTGTTGCTGCAATTGCGAATTAGCGTCCATGATATTCGAGACGGCGCGCACCACCGCCTCTTCCAGCGAACCGTCGCCGGCGCTGGCCGAGGTGCTCAGATCGGTGCTGATTTCCTCCACCAAGGCATGATGGCGTCCCACGTTGTCGGCAACCTGCGCCGCCACCGTGTGCAACCGAGAGAGGAACTCCTTGGCGCGCTCGCCGTCGAGCGCATTGGGCGACTCCGACTTTTTGGATTGCGCTGAGCCGCCCTCAGCCGAATCGCGCTTTTGCTCACCACTGTGGACCAGCCAACCCAGGCCGAAGCCGGTAACCAGGCACAACACCGCAAGCAGCGTACCGAGCCAAAACACAAGCATTCCATCATCTCCAAAATCAGGGGGCACGTTACGTTTCGCTTTGCCGCGAGTACATTTGGCGGCTGAGTTCGACCGCGACTAATGGGCGCGCGCATCATGCCGCCGTGAACGATACGGCAGTTCTGCCATTCCTAATGTAGGTTATCGATCTGACACAAGGTTCTTGGTACCGATCGGTGTCTTATTTCCCGTGGATGATGGGAGTTGTCGCTCCCCCCCCACCAACCTAGCATATCACCATTGCTCGGTGCATCCGCCACGGGTAGACGCGCTAGGGGGTATTCAAGAGCGCCTCAAAATCGGCCTCTGAGAGGACTCGCACGCCGAGCTCGTGGGCCTTGGCCAGCTTACTACCCGCATTGACGCCGGCCACCACAAAATCGGTCTTCTTCGAGACGCTCGAGGCCGCGCGGCCGCCGTGCCGCGCGATCAGTTCTTCGATTTCCTCGCGGCTGTATCGCGCGAGCGTACCGGTCACGACGATTGTATTACCGGCGAGCTTGGCGGTGCCGGCAGCCGAACGGTCCGCCGTGGTCTTCACGCCCAGGCCCCTCAGCTCCCGGACTGTCGACACGCCGTAAGGGCCGTGCAGAAAATCGTAAACGCTCTGGGCAATGATCGGCCCAACCTCCATCACGCGGCTGAGCTCATCGACACTTGCCTCCGAGAGCGCGTCGATCGATCCGAATCGTTCCGCCAGCACGCTTGCCACCCGGCTGCCGACATGGCGGATCGAAAGGCCGCACAGCAGCCGCGTAAGACCGCGATCCTTGCTCGCCTCGATGCTCGCCAATAGGTTCTCGGAGCTTTTTTGGCCCATCCGCTCCAGGTCGACGAGCTGCTCGAGCGTGAGGCGGTACAGGTCGCCATAGCTTTTCACCAGGCCATGCTCGACAAGCTGGTCCACCAGTTTGTCGCCCAGCCCCTCGATATCCATGGCCCCGCGGCTGGCGAAATAGCGAATGCGTTCCTTGAGCTGCGCCGGGCACGACGGATTCGGACAGCGGATGTACACGCCCCCCTCGTCCTTAACCAGCCGCGCCTCGCACTCGGGACAGTTGGTGGGAAACACAAACTTGCGCAGGGAGCCCTTGCGCTCGTGCTTTTCCACGCGGACGATGTGGGGGATGATTTTGCCGGCCTTCTCCACGACCACGATGTCCCCCACGCGAACATCTTTTCGCTCGATCTCGTCGGCGTTGTGCAGGCTGGCGCGGCTGACGGTGGTGCCGGCCAACTGCACGGGCTCCAAATCGGCCACGGGCGTGATCGTGCCGGTCTTGCCCACCTGCACGCGAATCGCACGCAGCCGCGTCGTCGCTTCATATTTCTCGAATTTATAGGCGATCATCCAGCGCGGACCCTTGGAGGTGCTGCCGATCCGCTCGCGCTGGTCGAAGCGGTTCACCTTCAGCACGAGGCCGTCGATCTCGAAATCGAGCTCGTGCAGCCGTGCGACGAGCCCTTCGCAATGGGCCACTGCTTCGTCGAACGATGGGAAACTTTCCACCCGCGGAGTCGGTACGAGTCCAAAGCCGGCGAGCTCACCGAGAAAGTCCATATGATTGGTGGCCTGAATGCCTTCGGCAAATCCCAGGCCGTGACAGAACATGCGCAGCCGGCGCGCGGCGCAGATCCGCGAGTCGAGCATCCGCACCGTGCCCGCCACCACGTTTCGCGTATTGGCAAAGGGAGGCTCTTCGCGCTGCCGCTGCTCCTCATTCAACCGCACCAGGTCGGAGTTGGTCATGTAGACTTCGCCGCGCACCTCAAGAATGCGAGGCAGTGAATCGCCCGAGAGTCGCAGCGGCACGTTGGCCACGGTGCGAATGTTGTGCGTGATGTCGTCGCCGGTGCGTCCGTCGCCGCGCGTGGCGCCCTGGACAAGAACTCCGCGCTCATAGGTCAGCGAAACGGCGACGCCATCGATCTTCAGCTCGACGACCCACTCGATCGCCTCGCCGCGCACCAGCTTGGCGACGCGTTCGTGGTATTGGCGCAGCTCAGCGAGGCTGTAGGTGTTCTCGATTGACAGCATCGGCGCGCGGTGCGTCACCGCTTTGAGCCCATCGACGGGCGCATCGCCGATGCGCTGCGTGGGGCTGTCGGGCGTGATGAGCTGTGGATGCGCCGCTTCGAGCGCCTTGAGCTGCTCAAGAAGCCGGTCGTACTCGCGATCGGAGACCTCCGGCGCGGTCTCGACGTAATACTTGCGGTCGTGATGGCGGATGAGCCGGCGCAGCCGCTCGATTTCGTCAGCCGGTTTCGGCGTCATGACCGTCATTCACCACGGAGGCACGGAGACGATGAATGAGCGAAAGCACGGGTGAACCGCCGAGACGCCGAGGAAGAATCAGTGAAGGAATCTCCAGCAAGATGTGCGTCGTCCATTCAACTTTACTTGCTTTGTTCTCCGCGTCTCCGCGTCTCCGCGGTGAATTCTCTGTTCCTGTCTCCGTGTCTCTGTGTCTCCGTGGTAAAGGTAGTGTCGTTGGGTCGCGCGCATTCGGGCCGCACGGGGTAGGGCCGCGGCGCGGAGTTGGGCACCATGCACAGGAACTTCATGGGCACCGCCCCCGTGTTGCGAAACTGATGGACTTCGTCCGGTCTGACAAAGATCACATCACCAGGCGATATCGCATGGACCACCTCGCCTTCGAGCACGACGCCGGTGCCCTCAAGAACGTAAACTTCGTGCTCATAAGGATGGTGGTGCTTGGGCGTGTAACCGCCGGGGGCGACCTCGAACTGGCGCATGGCGAAATTGGGGGCGCCGTCCTCTTGTCCCACGAGCCAGCGGACCTTGCAGCCTTGCGCGCCTTCCATTTCCACGTCGACGGCGGCTACGTTTTCCGATTGATTGACTTTCATGTTTCAATCCGCTCCGGCCGTTTTCGTCGGAGAAAGTCGCATTCCATCGCTAGCATCCTCGTGTCAACACTTGGTTCAATCTGCTCCGCCGCGTGATCACACGCGCGGCGCTCATGGTTTATGCGGGGAGTTTCCGTCGGCCAAACGGCCAGCGCGTGACGCGGCGCGGCGGCTCCAATGGGCGTCGGTGCCGATGACCGCCACCGTCGCCACGGCCAACAGCAGCAGCTCGGCGACCATGAGTCGCGCGCCATGGCGATCCATAAAGCCCATCAAGCCGTCCGACGACCGATCGGCGGCCGCGAGGCGTTCATCCATCGTCGCGGCTGCCGCACCGGCCGGTGGCAGGTGCAAGGCGCGGAAGGCCATCACCATATAAGCGCACGCCGTAACGGAAAACAATATCCCCACGGCCACAAGCAGCACGTAGAAGGGATTCGTTGGGGCTTTACCAGACATCAGAGCAGGGCGCGACGGCACGCCGCGCGCAAACAAAGAAGAGCCGAGAACAAAAATGACCTCGAGCGGACGACTCCCAGCGCCGCTTCGGCCTCCACCGAGGAAACCTCACAGCCGTCGCTCTCGAGGTCAACATGACAGCAAGCTTTCGCGCCCGCTGTCATGCGCCACTCACTCTAGCGAACGGCCGGTAGGCTTGCAAGAGTTTTCGTTGTGTGTCCAACGCCGTGGGTGCAGCCTGCGGTTTGCGCGCTGTTCCTCCTTCGCCACATCGCGGATTCGCGCTTTTCGCGGTGCGATGCCCTTCCTGACATTCACATGGCCAAATGCGAGAGGCTGAGCGGCCAATTGGCTGTCACGGTGACGACCGAATGAGGTTCGTCGTCGACCGCACAACGCGACGCGTGAATTGTGTGGGCCAACGGCCCAGTCTGACTTAGCCAGGTGCATCGCCGGCGATGCCCCTGGTGACCGTCGCGCATAATACGCCACAAAGCCCCAACGGGGCGACCTGTCGTGTTCACCGAGGACACCCCATGCCACTGTCCCTGACGTCAATCCTCACGCACTTGACATTCCGCACCAAACACCGCGAACGCTGGATTATCGAGGCTTTCAATGGCAAACAGGTTACGCGGAATTTTCCGTCAGTTGCTCGAACGTCAAGCCGGTCATCCCTGCATCCGCCATCAAGAGCGCCACCATCGCCAGCGCTCATTTCAGGACGCGCTTCGGGCGTTGCTTGCGCGACACGAGATTTCGTTCGATGAACGGTACGTGTGGGATTAGGACTCCGTTCGCCTCGTTGCGGCTACGGGGGACAGACTAGCGAATCGAGTTCCAGGGGCGATACCCCTGGCTGTCGCAGGTTGGGCCGTTGGCCCAAGCGCTACTCCTCGCTCTGTTTTCCTTCGTCGCCCAGCAATGCGTCGAGGCTGGGGGCCGGCTCGGTCGCGGTGGAGTGTTCACGGGCCGCCTTGCCATCGCCCGGCGCAGCCCCATCGGCTGTCGGGGCCGTTGCCTCCGCGCCATCCAAGAGCGGGAAGCGTCGCGACAGCAGCCGGTCCTTCTCGGCGGCCAGCGCCTCGAGCGCCTCGCGACGAATGCGCACTTCCGACTCCTGGTAGGTCTTAAACCCGGTCCCAGCCGGAACGAGGTGGCCAAGGATGACGTTCTCCTTGAGACCCACCAGGTGATCGACCTTTCCGGCCAGGGCCGCTTCGGTCAGCACCTTGGTCGTCTCCTGGAAGCTGGCGGCCGAGATGAAGCTGGCACTTTGGACCGACGCCTTGGTGATTCCCAGCAACTGGGTGCTGGCGGTGGCCGGGCGCGGGCGCGCGCCCTTGGCCGGATCGCCTCCCAGCGCTTCGATCTGGGTGTTCACTTGCTCGAGCGCATCCTTGGGGACGATCGTGCCCGGCTCGAAGTCGCTGTCCCCCTTGTCGGTGATGCGGACGCAGGAGCTCAATTGCTGGTTCACCGTGCGGAAACCGAACTTGTCCATGATGCTCCCCGGCAGCACCCCCGTATCGCCCACGCTTTCGATTTGCACCTTGCGGAGCATTTGCGCCACGATGATCTCGATGTGCTTGTCGTTGATCTCCACGCGCTGGCTGCGATAAACGTTTTGGATCTCGCGCACCAGGTAGTGTTGCACCGCTTCTTCGCCGGAGATCCGCAAAATGTCGTGCGGCACGAGCGGGCCGTCGACCAGCGCCTCGCCGGCGCGGACGAAATCGCCGGCGTGCACGCGCAGGTGCTTGCCGTGCGAGACCAAGTGCTCGCGCTCGATCCCGCTTTCGCTCTTGACGATAATCGTGCGTTTGCCGCGGCGCTTTTCGCCCAAAAGCTCCACCACGCCGTCGACTTCCGCGATGACCGCCGGGTCCTTGGGCTTGCGCGCCTCGAAGATTTCGGTCACGCGCGGCAGTCCGCCCGTGATGTCCTGCGTGCCGGAAACTTCACGCGGCGTCTTGGCCAACAGCGTCCCCGCCGACACCTGCTCGCCCTCCTCGACTTCGATATGCGCCTTCTCGGGCAGATAATAAAAGTCCAGGATTTTGCCCAAGGAATCTTCCAGCACGATCTGCGGGTGCAGATCCCCCTTGTGCTCCATGATCATGCGGCGGACGTGGCCGCTGGGGTCTTGCTCGACGCGGACCGTCTCACCTTCGATCAGGTCCTCGTAGCGCGCTTTTCCGCCGACCTCGGCCAGAATCGGGATGCTGTGCGGATCCCACTGGCAGAGCGCGGTGCCTGGCTTGACTTCCTGATTTTCCTCAACCAAGAGGTGAGAGCCGGCGGGAACCTCGTACTTCTCCAGCTCGCGCCCCTTGGGATCGAGGATGAGGATTTCGCCGTTGCGCGTCAACACGACCTGCTGGCCGGCGTCGTTGCGGACGACCTTCAGGCGCGTGAACTGAACGGTCCCCTGCTTCTTGGCGCGGATTTCGCTTTCCTCGACGGCGCGGGCCGCGGTGCCACCGATATGGAACGTGCGCATCGTAAGCTGCGTGCCCGGCTCGCCGATGCTCTGGGCGGCGATGATGCCCACCGCCATCCCCTCTTCCACCAACGCACCCGTCGAAAGGTCCATGCCGTAGCAGAGCCGGCACACGCCCAAAGGCGCGTCGCAGGTCATGGGACTGCGGACCTGGATCTTTTCCAAGCCCAGTTCTTCGATCCGCCGGCCGATCTCCGTGGTGATCATCTCTCCTTCGCGGACTATGCCGTCGTCGGTGATGGGATTGACGATGTTGGTACGGCTGACACGACCGCGAATTGAGTCGGCCAGGCGCACTTCGACCTTCTCGCCGCGGTAGATCACCCCCTTGGTGATCCCCTGCGTCGTGCCGCAGTCTTGCATCGTCACAACGACATTCTGCGCGACGTCGGCCAGCTTGCGCGTGAGGTATCCGCTGTCGGCGGTCTTCAGCGCCGTGTCCGCCAACCCCTTGCGCGCACCGTGCGTGGAGCTGAAATATTCCAGCACGGAGAGCCCCTCGCGGAAATTCGCCTTAATCGGCGTCTCGATGATCTTGCCCGAGGGCTTGGCCATCAAGCCGCGCATGCCGGCCAATTGGCGGATCTGCTCGACGCCGCCGCGTGCCCCCGAGTGGGCCATCAGAAAGATCGGATTAACATAGCCCGGCCGGCGGAAGTCATTTTCCAGCTCCGTCATCATTTCCGTGGTGATGCGTTCGCGCGCGTGGGTCCAAGCGTCGAGCACCTGGTTGTAACGCTCGCCTTCGGTGATCACGCCCTTTTGGTAGAGCTTGTGGATCTTCAGCACGTTCTTTTCGGCGTCGGTGATGATCCGCGACTTGGTGGGCGGGGTGATCAGGTCATCCGTGGCGAACGAAAGCCCGCTGCGCGTGCTCTGGCGGAAGCCAAGGCGATTCAGCTCGTCCAACAGGTCGATCGTGGCGCGCCGGCCGAGCATCTGGTAGCAGTCGGAGATCACGCGCGACAGCTCACTGGAGCGCATCGCCATGTTGTAGAAGGGCATCCCGTCGGGCAGCACCGAGTTGAACATCACTCGGCCCACGGTGGTGGTGACGATGGCCCCGGGCGCCGACGATTCCGTTTCGGTTTCAGCCTTGAGCCGGCGCTTGGCTGGCAGCTTCACGCGGATGCTCGCATGCGTGGTCATCACCCCGAGCGAATAGGCCAGGTGCACCTCGTCGATCGAGCTGAAGACCATGCCGTCCCCCTTGCACTCGGGCAGCGACATCGTCATGTAGTAGCAGCCCATCACGATGTCTTGCGAGGGGCTGATGATGGGCGAGCCGTTGGCCGGGCTGAAAATGTTGTTCGTGGCCATCAACAGCGTATGGGCCTCGACCTGCGCTTCGATCGACAGGGGCAGGTGTACCGCCATTTGGTCGCCGTCGAAGTCGGCATTGAAGCCCTTGCACACCAGCGGGTGCAGCTTGATCGCGTTGCCCTCCACCAGCACCGGCTCGAACGCCTGAATCCCCATGCGGTGCAGCGTGGGGGCGCGATTCAACAGCACCGGGTGGTTATGGATCACCTCTTCCAGGATGTCCCACACCTCCTCATCCTTGCGCTCGAGCATCTTCTTGGCGCTCTTGATCGTATCGGCGTGCCCGAGATCCTTGAGGCGCCGGATGATAAACGGCTGGTAGAGCTCCAGGGCGATCTTCTTCGGCAAGCCGCATTGGTGCAGGCGCAACGTGGGACCGACCACGATCACGCTGCGAGCGGAGTAATCCACCCGCTTACCGAGCAAGTTTTCGCGGAAGCGGCCTTGCTTCCCCTTGATCATGTCGGTCAGGGATTTCAACGGGCGGTTGCTCGAGCCCAGCACGGGGCGCTTGCAGCGGTTGTTGTCGAACAGCGCGTCGACCGACTGCTGGAGCATCCGCTTTTCGTTGCGGATGATCACTTCGGGCGCGTTGAGGTCCACCAGCTTTTTCAGCCGGTTGTTGCGATTGATGATCCGCCGGTACAGGTCGTTCAAGTCGCTCGTGGCGAAGTTGCCCGAGTCCAAGAGCACCAGCGGCCGCAGATCCGGAGGGATCACAGGAATCACGTCGAGCACCATCCATTCCGGCTTGTTGTCGCTGTCGCGAATCGCCTCGACGATCTTCAAGCGGTTGATAAGGTCCTTTTGCTTCTGCTTGGAGGACGTGTCGATGAGATTTTGGCGCAGGTCGCGTGAAAGCTGGACCAGCTCAAGCCGCTGGAGGAGCTTGCGGACCGCCTCGGCCCCCATGTCGGCCTCGAACGAGCCATCGCCGTACTCATCGCGCGCCTTGCGGAATTCCTCCTCCGTCAGGAGTTGCCGATGCTTGAGCGGAGTATCCTTCGGATCGATCACGACGTAGTCCTGGAAATAGATGACCTTTTCCAGGCTGGTGGTCTTCATTTCCAGCAGGTTTCCCAAACGGCTGGGCATCGCCTTGAAGAACCAGATGTGCACCACCGGGGCCGCCAGCTCGATGTGTCCCATCCGCTTGCGGCGAACACGGCTGTGCGTCACCTTCACGCCGCAGCGGTCGCAGATCATCCCCTTGTACTTCATGCCACGATACTTTCCGCAGGCGCATTCCCAGTCCTTTTCGGGACCGAAGATCCGCTCGCAGAACAGGCCGTCTTTCTCGGGCCGATAGGTGCGGTAGTTGATCGTTTCGGGCTTTTTCACCTCGCCGAACGACCAACTGCGAATGTCGTGCGGCCGCGCGAGGCTGATTTTGACCGACGCGTAATCGTTGATCCGATCGTAAGAGCTTTCACCGACGCTCACTGTTAGGGCTCCTTATCGGGGGTCGTCTGCCGTTTGGGTCCGTATTTTCAACCCCGCTCCTCTTTGGGGAGAGGGCAGGGCGAGGGGATCGTGGAATGACTAAATCCGCCGCTTTTCAAGCTGCATGTTGAGCCCCAAACCGCGAATCTCGTTGGTGAGCACGTCGAAGCTGGCCGGCGTGCCGGCCTCGAGCGTGTTCTCGCCTTTGACCATCGACTCGTAAATCTTTGTACGCCCTTCGACGTCGTCGCTCTTGACGGTCAAGAGTTCCTGGAGGATGTAGGCGGCGCCGTACGCTTCGAGAGCCCAGACCTCCATTTCGCCAAATCGCTGACCGCCGAAGCGAGCCTTCCCCCCCAGCGGCTGTTGCGTGATGAGCGAGTAGGGTCCGGTGGAGCGCGCGTGCACCTTGTCGTCGACCAGGTGGTGCAGCTTCATCATATAGATGTATCCAACCGTGGTTTCTTGCTCCATCGGTTCTCCGGTGCGGCCGTCGTACAACTGGGCCTTGCCGTGGGCGGGTAGCCCCGCCGCTTTGAGCGAGTCGAGGATGTGCTTCTCGCTTGCTCCGTCGAACACCGGTGTAATCGCCTGATACGAGAGCCTGGCCCCCGCCCAGCCCAAGTGCGTCTCCAGAATCTGGCCCACATTCATACGGCTGGGAACGCCCAGTGGATTCAGAAGAATCTGCACCGGCGTGCCGTCGGCCAGAAAGGGCATGTCCTCTTGCGGGAGAATCTTGGCGATGACCCCCTTATTGCCGTGGCGGCCCGCCATCTTGTCGCCCACTGAGACGACGCGCTTGGCCGCGATATAGACCTTGACCATCTGCAGCACGCCGCTGCGCAGCTCGTCACCTCGTTTCATCGAGTTGAGCCGCCGGTCGCGCTCGTCGGTCGCCGCTTCCACCAGCGGCCAGTGCGTTTCGTGGATCTTGTCGATCTCATTCTTGCGTTGCGGGCTGCGAAGATTCAGTGCGTCGACTCGGAAGCGCGCCGATTGCTCGGCGATATACTTGTGTTCCTGGTTGCGGACCAGCGGATTGCCGTCCTCGTCGGTGATCGGCCGCTGGATGACCTTCTCCATTTCGTCGATCATGTTGCAGAAGGCCTTGGCGATCTTTTCGTTCCCCTCGGCCTCCACCTCCTTGAGATTGCGCTCGAACTCCTTGCGCTCCTCATCCGAGAGGCTCATGCGGCGCGAGAACTTCTGCGTGTCGATGACGATTCCCTCGACGCCCGAGGGAACCTCGAGCGAATCGTTCTTCACGTCCTCGCCGGCGCGGCCAAAGATCGCGTGCAGCAGCTTCTCCTCGGGAGTCAGCTCGGTCTTGGACTTCGGCGAAACCTTCCCCACGAGAATATCGCCGGGCCGCACGTAGGTGCCCACCTGCACGATGCCTCCCTCGTCCAGATTGCGCAGCGCCTTCTCGCTCACGTTGGGAATGTCGCGCGTGAACTCCTCGCGGCCCAGCTTCGTTTCGCGGATTTCAATGTCGAACTCCTCGATGTGGATCGAGGTGTACGTGTCGTCCTTGACCAGGTCCTCACTGATGATGATGGCGTCCTCGAAGTTGAAGCCGTCCCAGGCCATGAACCCCACCAGCACGTTGCGTCCCAGAGCCAACTCGCCACTATACGTAGCCGCCCCATCGGCGAGGACCTGGCCCTTTTCGATCTTTTGCCCCACGGAGACGATCGGCTTCTGGTTCTGGCAAGTCCGCTCGTTGAGGCCCACGAATTTGCGGAGCTTGTAAACATCGTCGCCGACGCGGATCTCGTTGGCGTCGACGTAGTGGACGGTCCCCTTGGCCCGCGCGCGCACCAGCATGCCCGAGTTGCGTGCCACGTCGCGCTCCATGCCGGTGGCCACCAGCGGCGGCTCGCTGACCAACAGCGGCACGGCCTGCCGCTGCATGTTCGAGCCCATCAGGGCGCGGTTGGCATCGTCGTGCTCGAGGAACGGAATCAGCCCGGCCGAGACTCCCACCATTTGGCTCGGCGCCACGTCGATGTATTCGACCTGCTGCACGGGGACCAACTGGAAATCGCCGCGGTAGCGAGCCACGATCGTGTCCCCTTCCAAACGGCCCTTGTCCACGGGCGCGTCGGCCGGCGCCACGTAGGCGTCGTGCTCCTGGTCGGCGCGCAGCCAAACGACTTCCTCCGCCAGCTTGCCTTTCGCCACGCGCCGGTACGGCGTGACCAGAAACCCGTATTCGTCCACGCCAGCGTAGATCCCCAGACTGGAGATCAGGCCGATGTTGGTGCCTTCGGGTGTTTCGATCGGGCAAATGCGCCCGTAGTGAGAAATGTGCACGTCGCGGACCTCGAAGCCGGCGCGCTTGCGGTTGAGTCCGCCCGGACCCAAGGCGGACAGCCGCCGCTCGTGCGTGAGCATCGAGAGCGGATTGGTCTGATCGACCACCTGCGACAGCTCCCCCCGTCCGAAGAAGTACTCGATCGCGGCGGAGATGCTCTTCGGGTTGATCAGGCTCCGCGGCGTCATGTCTTCGACGTCTTTGAGGCTCATCCGCTCCTGCACCGTGCGGCGCAGCTTGAGGAATCCCTTGCGAAGCTCGTCGGACGCCAATTCGTCGATCGTCCGCAGGCGGCGATTGCCCAAATGGTCGATGTCGTCCACTTCGGCGTCCGCCGCGCCGCCGCGCAGGTCCAGCAGGTAGCGGATCGAGGCGATCAAGTCTTCCGGCCGCAGCGTCATCTCCGATTCCGAAATGTTCAGGTTCAGCTTGCGGTTGATGCGGAACCGCCCCACCTTGCCTAGCCGGTAGCGGTTGGTGTCGAAGAATTTTTCGTGGAAGAGCGCGCGGGCCTTTTCCAGTTGCGGCGGGTTGCCTGGTCGGAGGCGCTGATAGATCCGCAAGAGCGCCTCCTCGTGGCTGGAGGTCGTGTCCTCGGCAAGCGTGTTGAACAGCAGCGGATCGCGAATGTCGGCCATGATCTCCACCGACGCGAGCCCGCTCGTGCAGATCAGCTCCGCGGCGTTTTTCGTGATCTTGTGACCGCTTTCGACGATGATTTCGCCGGCGCGGTCGCTGGATGCCGGATAGACCACGTCGCCCACCGTGATGCGCCCTTCGATCTTGGAAACGCTGCGGCCGTCGACGACCTTTTCGATCGTGGACTTGTAAAACGCGCGCAGCAGGTCGGCGTCCTGGCTGTACTTGGCGTCCATGGCGCGCAACAGCGTCATGGCCGAGAATTTGCCGCTCTGGTCGATGCGGACGCTGAGGCTGTCTTTTTTGGAGACGTTGAGCTCAATCCAGCTACCGCGTTCGGGAATGATGCGGCAACTGTGCATGCGACGCTCGCCCCCTTCGATCTCGCTCACGAAGTCAACGCCGGGGCTGCGGTGCAATTGGCTCACCACGACGCGCTCGGCGCCGTTGATGATGAACTCGCCGCCGCCCAGCATGATCGGCATGTCGCCCAGGTACACCTCCTCCTCGATCGGTTGTTCCTTGGTCAGACGCAGCCAGACCTTGAAAGGGCGGCCATAGGTCAAGCGCAACTGCCGGCATTCGTCCGGCTCGTAACGGGGCTTGCCTAGCTCGTAGCGGATGTATTCCAAGCGCAGGCTTTTGTCATAGCTCTCGATCGGAAAAATCTCGCGCAGCACCCCTTCGATGCCCTGATCCTTACGCTTTTCGGGCGCGATCTCGCGCTGCAGAAAGGCCTCGTAGCTGCGCGTCTGAATCTCAGTCAGGTCTTGGATTGCGTACGCTTCGCGCGCGCTGCCGAATTGCCGGACTTCCTTGGGGCGTATACGGCGCTGGGCGGAGGTAGCCATGGGCTGGGGGCTCCTGGGTTAATGCACGCGGTCAGGTAAAGCGATTCGGCGCGGGCGCCAAGGCGCATCCGCGGCAGGGTTGGTCGCCGCCGCACTGCGAGGGGGGAGAAGTAGTGTAGTAAGGTCAAGCTTCTTCTACCTGATGTTACTCACGTCGTGCGGACGCTTCGTCGCGCGATGCGTCGAAACGCCCTGTGAAACGAACGGGGCAGGCCACTCGGCGCCCGCCGGATTCCGCAATGCGGCCGCCGGGCCCAATGCCCAGTGGCTCGCCCGCGCGGGGTCCGGCAGGTCTCGAGCACTACTTGATCCAGGGACTACTTGATGGACACCGTGGCGCCGGCTTCTTCCAGCTCGGCCTTGAGCTTATCAGCATCCTGTTTCGACAGACCTTCTTTCACTTTGCCGGGGACACCCTCGACCAGATCTTTGGCCTCTTTGAGCCCCAATCCGGTGGCGGCACGGACCACTTTGATCACGTTGATCTTTTTGTCGCCAAAACCTTCAAGAATCACATCGAACTCGGTCTTCTCTTCGGCCTTTACGCCGGCCTCGCCGCCACCACCACCAGCCGGCGCGGCCATCATCACGCCGCCCGCGGCAGGCTTGATGCCGTGGACCTCTTCCAGGTAATCGCTGAGCTCTTTGGCTTCCTTCAAGGTCAGCGAAACGATCTTGTCGCCAAGTTCCTTGGCGTGGGACGAAAACTCGCGCGTCGCGGTTGCCATGTTGGGAATGATCCTTTCTCGTTGATGAATCAGTGGGCCGGGTGAGCCGGCGGGCCGCGCTGGGGCCTTAGCCCGTTGTCGCCGGTTCGGTTGGTTCGTTGCTGTCGTCGGGTGTGTCTTTGCAGCGTGACTCGATCTGGCTCGCCAGTGCCCCCCCGGCGGCCGTAAGCTGCGCCACCAATCGAGCACCGGGGCTGAGGATTTGCCCTAGCACGATGCTCAGTTGTTCATCGCGCGAAGGCCACTTGCTGACGCGCTCCACTTCTTCAGCCGTGATGCGTGCTCCGTCCATGACGCCGCCGCGCGCCGAAAGCGGGGCAAAGTCGCGGTCCTTGGTGAGCCGCGTGATTTCCTTGGCCAGGGTGACGACATCTTCGCCACCCCACACCAGCGCCGACGGGCCTTCCAATCCTTGGAACGCCGCCGCCAAGGCGGTCCCCTCGGTGGCACGGCGCGCAAGGCTGTTCTTGACCACCATCAGGTGAATATTCCTCTGGCGCAGCGCGCGGCGAAGGCGGTGATTCGTGTTGGCGTTCATACCGGTGAGATCCACCAACACCGCGTCGCCCACCGCGGATAGCTGCTGGCGCAAGTGTCCAGCGACGAGGTTCTTGACGTATTTGCTCATAGGTCTATGCGGCGATGCGCACGCTGGGGCTCATGGTGGCGCTGATGGCGATACTCTTTACGTATTGGCCTTTCACCGCGGCCGGCTTCAGACCGCCCACGTATTGAATAAATGCCTCGATATTCTCCACCAGCTTCTGCGCCGGAAAGCTGATCTTGCCCACCACGGCGTGGACGATTCCGCCGGCGTCGTTGCGGAACTCTACCTTGCCTGCCTTGTATTCGCGAATCGTCTTGGCCACCTCGGGGGTCACGGTGCCGGCGCGGGGGGAAGGCATCAGGCCGCGAGGACCCAGCACTTTGCCCAGCGGGCCGACCAGGCCCATCATGTCCGGCGCCGCGATGCACACGTCGAAATCGCTCCAGCCCTCTTTGATTTTCGCCGCCAAGTCCTCGCCCCCCACCAGGTCGGCGCCCGCTTCGCGCGCCTGGTCGGCCAGATTCCCCTTGGCGAACACCACCACGCGCAGCGACTTGCCGATGCCGTTGGGCAATACGATCGACCCACGCACGATCTGCTCGGCCTGCTTGGGATCGATCGCCAACCGCATGGCGATTTCCACGGTCTGGTCGAACTTCGTAGTGGCAAACGTCTTCAACATCGCCACGGCGCGGTCCACCGGCAGTGGAGTCTGACTTTGCGCCTTTTCAGCCAACGCACGGAAACGCTTCGATTGTTGTGGCATGTTGCAATTACCGCGGCCGCGTGTTGTGGGTGGTTTTTCCGGAGGATTACACCTCCGGATTGTGCTCTCACTGAAGTGAATCAACCCTCGACATTGAGCCCCATGCTCCGCGCCGTGCCCTCGATCATTCGCTTGGCGTGCTCGGCGTCGCGCGCGTTCAGGTCGGCGATCTTTGTCTTGACGATTTGTTCGATCTGGGCGCTCGTGACACTGCCCACCTTCTCCTTGTTCGGCACGCCCGAGCCCTTGGCGATTCCCGCTGCCTGCTTCAAGAGCGATGCCGCCGGAGGGCTCTTGGTGACGAACTCGAAGCTGCGGTCGTTGTAGACCTTCACCACGACCGGGATCGGAATGCCTCCGGCATCCTTGGTCCGTTCGTTGAACTGTTGCACGAACTGCCCAAGGTTGATCCCGTGGCGGCCCAGCGACGTACCGACCGGCGGCGCGGGAGTTGCCTGACCACCCGGCACCTGAAACTTCACTTCCGCAACCATCTGTTTTGCCATGACACGGTTTCTTTCGCGGCGACGGTTCTAGATCGACTCCACCTGCCAATACTCCAGCTCGACCGGCGTCGAACGGCCGAAGATGTTGATCATCACGGTCACGCGCCCGTTCGCCTCGTCGATACTGTCAACGTCGCCTTCAAAGTTCTCGAAAGTGCCCTCGTTGATCTTCACCCGGTCGCCCGTCTTGAAGCCAATCTTCAGCTTCGGCGCCTCGGTGCTCTTCTCTTCCTGTTTCGCCAGCAGCCTTGCCACCTCGTGCGCCTGCATCGGTACCGGGTGGCCGCCGGCGCCAGTGAAATCGCCGATTCCTGGCGTGTCGCGCACCAGGAACCACGTATCGTCATTGATAGTCATGTGCACGACGAGGTAGCCGGGATACAGCTTTCGCTTGACGACGCGCTTCTTGCCGTTTTTGAACTCGGTGACCATTTCGGTCGGGACAATCACTTCGTCAAAGAAGTGCTCCAGCCCGGCGATCTTGACGCGGCGCATCAAGCCGTCGCGGATCGACTCCTCGCGGTTGCTCTGGACCTTGAGGATATACCAATCCTTGCTGACCTCTTCGGTTTCGCTCGGCCCGTGAAGATCACCGTGCACTTCGGCACGAGCGTGCCGAGAACTGGCGGCGTCGGACGAATGTGCGTCCGATCTGCTGGCGGACAGCTCGACTGAGCTGCCGGCGTGCAGCTCTTGGCCGCCGTCGGCCGGATCACGTTCATTCACGGGCACGTCGTGCGGCGGTGCTTCGACGTTGCTGGGGACTTCGGCGTGGGACTCCACTTCAGTGTGCGACGGTCCGGTCGGCGATTCACCGTGCACTTCGGGGGTGAAATAATCTCGCCCTGGCGCCGTGGGAGCAGGCGCATCACCAGCGCGATTCGTTTCCGGCACGAGCCCCTCGGTCTGGGTATGCGAGCCCGCTACCGTATTGTCGACGTCGTCGATCACGCCTGAATCCCCCTTGATCGATCCGCGGCCCGTGGCAAGTTCGCCGATGCTGACGAGTTGCCTATGGTTGCGAACCGGTCCCTCCTCCCAGCACACCCAACAGCGTCAAAAGCGTTCGCCAGAACAGGTCGTACGCAAACAGAATGATCGCCAGGCTGAATATGCTGAATATTACCACCGCCGAGGCACGGAATAGCTCAATCCGCGTCGGCCACGAGACCTTGTTCATCTCCGCCTCGACCGCGATCAAAAAATCGGCGAAGCGCGGATAATTCACGATCCGATAACAAACCCACAGCCCCACCAGAAACAACAGGCCGGGTGCGGCGTATTGCGCGATGGGACCTTCACCGGTGGCATAGACGCTCATCCGCCACGCGCCCAGAGCCGTGCCCAGCGCCAGTGCCCCAAAGGTGACCTGGCGCGCAATGCGGCCCTGGCTGCGTTTGTACAGGTTTGGCTGGACCAGCTCCCGGAAGAGAGGGCTTACCAGCGAGTTTTTGTCACCAGGCATGTTACGACAAGCCTCCGCGTTCGGCGGTGGAGCGGCCTGAGCCGCAAGCCGTGTCGGAAGCGCTCGTGGAGTTTGGTATGTTCCGCGCCGCCCGATTACCGTTCCGCCGGGAGGCATTGGGCGGCCAGGCCTCCCAGCGGGTACTGACTGGCAGGGGCGGCGGGTTTCGAACTCGCAACCTCCGGTTTTGGAGACCGGCGCTCTGCCAATTGAGCTACGCCCCTAGGCGATAATCTTGGTGACGACTCCCGAACCCACGGTGCGACCTCCCTCGCGAATCGCGAAGCGAACGCCATCGTCCATGGCGATCGCCGAGATCAGCTCGACGCCGATCCGCGCGTTGTCGCCAGGCATGCACATCTCGGCGTCTCCCAGCAGCGTGGCCGAGCCAGTCACGTCCGTCGTGCGAAAATAAAACTGCGGCCGGTACCCACTAAAGAACGGCGTGTGGCGCCCCCCCTCTTCCTTGGACAATACATACACCTCGGCCTCGAATTTCGTATGCGGCGTAATCGAGCCCGGCTTCGAGAGAACCTGGCCTCGCTCGATGTCGTCGCGCTTGATGCCGCGGAGCAAGCAGCCGACGTTGTCGCCGGCTTGCCCGTCCTCGAGCGTCTTGTTGAACATCTCGACGCCAGTGACGGTCGTCTTGCGCTGCTCGGTGGTCAGCCCCACGATCTCCACCTCGTCACCGACATGGACCTTACCGCGCTCGATGCGCCCAGTGGCCACCGTGCCGCGCCCTTCGATCGAGAACACGTCCTCGATCGCCATCAGGAACGGCTTGTCGACCTCGCGAACCGGCTCCGGAATGTAGGCATCGACCGCCTCCAACAGCTCAGCAATGCACTTGATGGCCGCCGTGTCCTTGGGATTGTCGTACGCTAGCTTGGACGACCCTCGGATAATCGGAATCTCGTCGCCGGGGAATCCGTAGTGCGAGAGCAGCTCGCGCAGCTCCAGCTCGACCAGCTCCAACAACTCGGGATCGTCCACCAGGTCGCACTTGTTGAGGAACACGACCAGGGCGGGAACCCCCACTTGGCGCGCGAGCAAGACGTGCTCGCGCGTTTGCGGCATCGGTCCGTCGGCGGCCGATACGACCAAGATCGCGCCGTCCATCTGGGCCGCGCCGGTGATCATGTTCTTGATGAAGTCGGCGTGACCGGGACAGTCGATGTGCGCGTAGTGGCGCTTATCGCTTTGATATTCAACGTGACTGACGGCAATCGTGACCGTCTTCGTTTCGTCGCGAACGGTGCCTCCCTTGGCGATGTCGGCGTACGACTTGAAATTGGCCAGGCCCTTGGCCGCCTGCACCGCCAAGATCGCGCCGGTGAGGGTGGTCTTGCCGTGATCGATGTGACCGATCGTTCCGACATTGACATGCGGCTTGGTCCGCGAAAAGGTTGCCTTCGCCATCCTGTCTCCCTACGTCGTAAACTGCTTCGATGAACGTACCCGTGAGTGCACCACTGACCGACTTGCAAAGCTGCTGATGGGATTCGGACCCATGACCTCGTCCTTACCAAGGACGCGCTCTACCGACTGAGCTACAGCAGCGGGGGACCTGCGCCAGCCGGCCCATCTCCGCTGGTCGGCACCTGGCCGCCGCCTCGGCTCGTTGTGGTCTCGATTTGTTTCAGCTTGCAGCTCCTGGCAGCCTGCTGCTTTGGATCATTCTAAGTCGATCTTGAAATCTTGCTTGCGATGGTCGTCGACTCGCTGGGCCAAGCGGGTGAAGGGAATCGAACCCTCGTCTATAGCTTGGAAGGCTACTGCTCTACCATTGAGCTACACCCGCGCTCCGAGTTCGTCCGACGCCACCGAACCCATCCAGACCAGTCCACAAGCTCTTCTTGTTTTGTGGGGGGTGCAGGATTCGAACCTGCGAAGGCATAGCCATCAGATTTACAGTCTGACCCCTTTGACCGCTCGGGAAACCCCCCAAGGGCACTTCCGGCATTCTCTTGCCAAGAGGGGCCGCTCACGCAAGTACGCCACGCTCTGCGGTCGCAACCGCTGTGCAATTCCACACCGCTCTGCCGCCGGACGGCGCCGCAGGCTATGCCCAACACGAGCTAGCGGAGGGACTTGAACCCACAACCTGCTGATTACAAATCAGCTGCTCTGCCGGTTGAGCTACGCTAGCCTGCACCACCAACCCACGAAAACATGTAACTATAGCGAAGCAAAGGGGAAGTGCAATACGTATGCCTCGCGAAATATCTCCTGGCGAGAACGGTTCGGCTCAGCGCAAAGTCTGCCTCATCCAGCGTCGTCAAACTGGCCGAAAGATAAAGAAAATAGGAAAAATAAGTCGGCTAACGGAAACTGGCTGGTGGCGTAACGTGCTTTTGTTCGGCAGGGAGTCCGCTAGTTTCCGGGTGGATCGATCCGTTCGTCCCCCACTGCCTGACGAAGTTTGTTGATGGCGCGCGCCTCGAGCTGCCGAACACGTTCCTTGGTGACACCCATCTCCGCGCCAACCTCCTTCAGCGTCAAGGGTTCGGTACCTCGCTCCAGCCCGAAACGGCGGATGATGATACGCTGCTCGCGCTCGTCGAGCCGCTCGAGGATTCGACCCACCTGCGCCTCGCGCTGCGACTGGGCCGACTCCTGCTCATATTGATCTCCCCGTTCGTCTCGCGTCGCGGTGAACAAGTCCTCGTGACCGCTGCGGAATCGGTCACGGTGTCGGTGCTCCGTGGGAATCGTTCGTGCGTAGTTCTTCATGATGGCCCAACTGGCGTAGGTACTGAACTTATTGCCACGCGCGAAATCGAACTTCTCGACGGCACGCATTAACGACAGATTGCCGTCACTCACCAGCTCGAAGAAGTTGTCGGCCGGTCCGACGTGCCGCTTGGCGATCGACACGACCAATCGCAGGTTGGCTCGAATAATCCGGTTCTTGATGCTGACCGCGTCATCGTAATAAGCCTCGATCTGGTCCATGACGCTGCTCTTGGGTTTGGCCGGGTCGAGCGTGGCGAGCAGCTTGCTGGCGCGGCATTTGAGATAGTTGAACTTGCGGAAGAGGTACACCTCTTCTTCGCGCGAGAGCAGTGGCACCTCGTACAGGCTAGCCAAATACGGAGGCAACCCGCTCGGCGCACGAGCACGCTTCGTGCGATCCGCCGGCGACGGCATCTCCGCCAGAACTGCCTTGGCGGCGCCCGGCTTGGAGAACAGCTCGTTGTCGATGTAGTCGAGCGGCAATTCTAGGATTCGCTTGGCACGCATCTCGTTGATGATGCGGTAGATGCTGGTGCGCGTGCGGCAATGCTGCTTGGCCAGCAGCTCCACCGGCACGCCGCGCCGGTACTGTTGATAGATGCGCTGCTTGGCTTCGTCGCCCAGCGGCCCCGAGTTCTCTGGGAAAATCGCCATTTCCGGGTGCTGTCGATCGAACTGCCTGAGCGTGTAGCGAATCGTCTCGATGCTACGTCCCATCTGCTTGGCCAACCGCTTCGCCACCTCCGCCGGTCGCCCGCCCGCGCTGGCGAGGCGCCGCGCATGCAGCACAATCTCGTCTCGTTCCGCGTTGTCCAATTGACTGAACCGGCTCCCACGTTCGACACGATCCACGTGTGCGCGCACGAAGCGGTCCACCGAGCTTTTCAGAAACCCTACGCGCTTGCGCCCGGCGAACACGAACCGCCGACTGACCAGACCCAACCGGCGCCACCGCGATACCGTCTTGCTGGAAACATTGAACTGCTTGCTGAGCTCCTCCACGGTCAGTACCCGTTCGCCGGCAGCTTCCACGGGCACTTCGGCGGCATCGGAAACGTCCTCGACAAACAGCCGCAGATCATGAGCGGCCTCATCGCCGCGCAGTTTCACCGGACGGGCTGACTGCGGTCGGAAATCGGTGATCCGCCAGCAGAGATCGTCGTAGCTGTACGTCCGCTTCGGATCGAGCTCCAACAGCAGTTTTTCGGCGCGGTCGGCCTGGTCGATCTGTTTAGCGCGGGGCGCGCACCGCAACTGCTGGTCTCGCAACTGCCTCCAAACAGGATTGAGATAATCAGTGTGCATCTTCTTGCTCGCTTCTCCGCCCCCCCTAGCGCCGTACTATTCTCAGTCGCAACACTCAGCCCACTTTCGCTATCCGCAATGTTGCCGCGGTTGGCTGACTCGTGCGTGTCAATCTGGCAGTCACGTCATAAAAACCGACCTACGCAAGGTCTGTACCAAAACGGGCCCGCCGCCGCCTTGCTACACACCTAGTTGTACGAAGTTAAGTTGCCGAAGGTCTACAGAAAGTTCGCCCGAAATTGTGGTTTGTTGTGGTTGGAGGTGAGCCAAAAACGACCGCAACCTCATAAATATTCACAACTTGTTGTTGGACAATATCTTGTAGACAAAGGTTCACTCCAAGCGCCGCCCGAGCCACTGGTTCTCCGCCGGAAGACCCACACCACCCAAGGTGCTCGCTCCCCCGCGCAATCGTTGCCACGCGACTGAATTATCGAGCCCGCAGGGTCGATCTAGCGTCAGGGGGCTCCGCTTTGCATCGGCCGACACGTTTGCAGTGCGCGCGAACAGGGACATCTGAGATGCGCTTCAAGATTACACAACGATTCAGCCGTGGCGCCGGCCTAATCGTTGCTCTCATGGCCACTTGCGTACAGGCCGATTCTCCGGCAACCACCTACGAACTCCAGGCTGTCCGGCAGGCGGGAGCCGTAATGCGCGTTGAAGCGTTGCTGGAGGTGGGGGGCGATTTGAAGCTGCCTGGCGACTCGGCGAACAATCTGGTCCCCATGAGTGCCGTCGGCAAGCTGACGTACGACGAGAAACTGCTCTCCGCGCCAGTGCACGCAAAAGGCCACCTACTAGCGGTGCGCCGCTACGACCAGTGCGAGGCGGAGCTCAAGATCCAGAACCGAAAGCTTCAGCCGAAGCTGCGCAAGGATCGACGAGTGGTGATCGCCCAGACTGGGCCCGCCCCACGCGTCACGCTGTTCTGCCCCGACGGACCGCTCTCGCGTGAAGAGCTCGATCTGATCGATACTCCGGGCAATAGCCTATTGGTGGACGGTCTGTTGCCCGATCGTGTGGTGGCGATCGGCGACGAGTGGTCGGCCGCGCCAGAAGTGCTGGCGCCCTTGTTGGGACTGGAAACGATCAGCAGCACCGATGTCACGTGCGTGCTGAAGGAGGCCACCGCCGCCAGCGCCAAAATGGAGCTTTCCGGGCACGTGTATGGCGCCTTGGGCGGCGCGGCGAGCGAAATGGAGTTGAAGGCCAAGTACAAGTTCGACAAGAACGTCGGCCGCGTCACCTGGCTGGCATTGTTGATCAAGGAACGGCGCGCCGTGGGCCTGGCTATGCCCGGAGTGGATGTCGTCGCCCGGCTGCAAATGAAATTAACGCCGGTCGAACAATCGGCGTCGTTCGACGCAATTGGCTCGCACGACCACATTGCGGCGGAGCCGCCGCTCCTCGATTTGACGTATGAGCCATCCGTGAGCAACTTCCGGCTGCGGCACGACCGCAACTGGTATGTGATGGATGACGAGTCGAATCGTGCCACGCTGCGACGGGTCGACGGCGGCGAACTGATCGCGCAGTGCAATATTCAATGGCATTCAAACTCCGAGGACCACAAGGAGCCGTCGCTGGCACGATTCCAGGAAGAGATCGAGCGCGCCTTGGGCGAGAGTTTTGGGGCGATCGTCGAGGCCTCCCAAACCACCAACGACACCGCGCAAAAGGTCTACCGCGTGGTCGTCAGCGGGCAGGCCGGCGATTTGCCGGTCCGCTGGCACTACTATCTTGTGGTTGATGGGGAGAAGAGCCGCCTTGTGCTGGCATTCGCCATGGAAGAGAAGCAACTCGAGCGGTTTGCCGACGCCGATCGAGCCATCGTCTCGTCGGTTGAGTTCGTCGATCACCGCGGTGTTTCGACAGGTCAACCCACACCAGCCGCCACGCCACGATAGGCGCCGCCTGCGCCAGGCGGCTACACTTGCCGCATGATTCGCCGCGACTGCCTGGCTGAGGACGGATCGCGCCGGTGGGTGCTCATCTCCCAGGTTGCCCACGCCCATCTGGCCGGGTGCATCAGCGAACATTGGGGTGCGGCCCCCTACGCTCCGCTCGTCGAGCCGGCGGACGAGCTGGTGAAAGCCGTTTACCACCATGACGACGGGTGGCACCAGTGGGAGCGCGAGCCGAGCCCCGACCCCGTTACGGGCCGGCCGCCGGACTTCATGGTAATGCCGCTCCTCGAGTCGCTCGCCATCTGGCGCCGCTCGATCGACACAGCCGGCCAGATCGGTCCGTTGGCGGGCTACGCGGTATCAGGGCATTTTTCCGCGCTTCTGAGCAGGGCCGTCCCCGCGCACGAGAGCGACGATACCTGGATGCGGCCGGCCACCGACTTCCTGGACGAACAGAAGCAGCTTCGCGACCGCTGGTTGGCTCGCTGGCTCCAGGCCGACCCTTTGCGCCGCAACCACGAATTGGCCGATCGTGCCGTGGCCATTCTCCAGTTCTTCGATCGGCTGAGCCTCTGGCTGTGTTGCGCCGATCGCACGGAGACCGCGACATTTCACGTTCCAGGTCAGTTGCCATTGACCTGCACACCGCGCGGCCGAAGGGAGATAGTTATGAATCCTTGGCCGTTGCGCGTGCCGAAATTGCAACTGAAGCTGCACGGCAGGTCCATCGCAGTGGCCAAATATGCCGATTCGGCTGCGCTCGCTAGCGCCGCCTCGACGCCCGTCTTGCTTGGATGGCTGCTAGTGCCAAACGCCGATCTCTAACACCTTGACCATCGAACACAACTGCATGTATAGTAAAAGGTTGGAGCATACTGAGGCGTCATTTCAAACGTCATTTCGAGCGAAGTGCTGGCGATGTTAACACGTATTTCTTTCGCGCTGTGCAGGTCGGCCATTGCGGCGGCTCTATCATTGGCGACGCTCGGAGCTCACTCGGCGGCAAGTGCCGAGAACGAAAGCGCACGGTTGGAAGGCGCTAGCGCCGCCGAAAAGCAGACGCCGAATACCGAGCCGCGCTTCCGGAAACTGGCGCCCGGCGTCGAGCGGACGATCGACCCCGAGCGGCGAGTCGAGGAGACCTTCAGCCACCACGATGTCGTCGAGCTGCTGGCCGTTGACCCGAAATTCGATTGGGCCAAGAACGTCATCTTTCGCCACGACGTGGCCGATCTGGAATTCACCTATAAGCCCATGCGGTTCATCGAGGTGGATGTGCCGGATGCGAACGGGAAACTACAACGCGAAACGGTCTGGTACCTGGTCTACCGCGTGCGAAACACGGGCGACAAACCCGTGCGTTTCTATCCGCGATTCACGCTCGAAACGGACGATCCGCCTGTCGCCTATGCCGATCAACTTATTCCGACGGCGATACCCTTGATCGAGCGGCGCGAAGACGCGGCGCGACGGCTGTTGAACACGGTCCAGATTGCCGGTGAGATCGCTCCCAGCCCGCCGGGAAAGGAGTTGAACGTTTGGGGTGTGGTCACCTGGGCCGGGGTCGATCCTCACACCGACCGTTTTGCGGTATACGTGGGAGGTCTGTCCACCGCCTACCGGTGGCAAGAGCTGCCTGATGGGACCAGAAAGCGATTCTATAAAACGCTGCGGCTCGATTATTGGCGTCCCTCGGACGAGTTTCACGAGCACGAATCGGAAATCCGCGCGGGGCTTCCGAACGAGCGTATTGACTACGAATGGGTCTATCGCTAAAAAGCCAAATTCTGGCCGAGCCGGGGGCGTTAGCCGCCGGAGTGCCCAACTACCCCAACAACGAACGATCATGGCGCACAAAAAGGGACAAGGATCCAGCCGCAACGGGCGCGACTCGAACGGTCAGCGCCGTGGTGTGAAGCGGTTTGGCGGCCAGCAGGTGTCGGCCGGCAATATTCTCGTGCGCCAGGTCGGCAACACGTTTCATCCCGGTCGCGGGGTCGGTCAGGGAAGCGATTACACGCTCTTTGCGCTGGTGGACGGATACGTCAAATTCGATCGCGAGGGGCGCCGCGTCAACGTGGTCGACTCGGTCTGATTCTCCGTTTACGCGCCGTTTACCGCGGCCGCCTCAGGCGCTACCGTTTCTTTCGGCGGCGCGCGACGTCACGCGGAGCGTGCCTGCTACAATCACGTGAATGTTCGTCGACCGCGTGACCATATTCGTCGAAGCCGGGCGTGGCGGCGACGGCTGCGTCAGCTTTCGGCGCGAAAAGTTCGTGCCGCGCGGTGGCCCGAACGGCGGCGACGGCGGCAAGGGGGGCAGCGTGATCATCTCGGCCGAAGAGGGTGTCGACAGCCTGGCGGCGCTCTCCCATCAGAGGCATTGGCGAGCCCAGCATGGAGAGGCGGGCCAAGGATACGATCGTCACGGCCGTGACGCAGAGGACATTGTGCTCTCGGTTCCGCCCGGCACGCTTGTGATCGACACCGAAGGTCCCATCGTCCTAAAAGACCTGGCCGAGGCGGGGCAGCGTGTCGTCGTCGCTCGTGGCGGGCGCGGCGGGAAGGGGAATGCGCATTTCAAGTCGGCCACCAATCGGGCGCCAAGACAAGCGACGCCGGGCGCCGAAGGCCAGTCGCGGCGCATCCGCCTGGAATTGAAGCTGATTGCCGATGTCGGCTTGATCGGCAAGCCGAACGCCGGCAAGAGCACGCTCCTCAGCCGCTTGTCACGCGCACGCCCGGAGATTGCCGCCTATCCCTTCACCACCAAGTATCCGAACCTGGGACGCATGGACCTGGACGCCGATCGCTCGGTCGTGCTGGCGGACATTCCCGGGTTGATCGAAGGAGCACACGCTGGGGCCGGGCTGGGACACGAATTCCTGAGGCACATTGAAAGAACGAGCGTGCTGGTTCATCTCGTCGAGCCTCAGCCCGCCGATCAGTCCGACCCAATCGCCAATTACCATGCCGTGCGTCGCGAGCTTCTGGAGTACAATGCGGCGTTGGCGGAGCGCCCGGAATTGGTGGTCGTGAGCAAGTCCGAGTTGCACGGCGCCGAAGAAATCCGACATAGACTTGCCGAGGAACTTCAACGAGATGTGCTGGCCATTTCGGCCGTGACGGGGCTTGGGCTTAACCGCCTTGCTGGTGAAATCGTCCGGCGCTTGCCCGACAAGCCGAGTCGAGCGCAATCTGCCGCCAATCCGGACGCATGAGTTGCCAGCATGAAGTACAACTGGCCTCGCTGAGACAACCATCGCGTATTCCACTGCCCGATGAGCTCCCCCCTAATCGCGGTCGATATCGGTAACAGCCGCATGAAGCTCGGCTTGTTCGAAGCCGCGGCCGCCGATCGGTTGCCTTCGCCGGCGCAAACGTTGGCTGTCTCTCTCGCGAGCGCCAATCTCGAGGCGATTACCGATTGGTTGGACAACCGCGAACCGTGCCACTGCCGATGGTACATTGCTAGCGTGAACCGCCCGGGCACGACGCTCCTGGTCGATTGGCTTTGGGAGCGAAATGCTCCTGGCCAAATCACACTCTTGGCATGTGGCGACTTGCCACTGGTGGTGGATCTGCCTCGGCCGGACATGGTGGGAATCGATCGATTAGTGGCCGCCGTGGCCGTCAACCGCCTGCGCGCCCCAGGCTCGCCGGCGGTGATCGTCGACCTCGGTAGCGCGATTACGGTGGATTTCGTTTCGAGCGAGGGGGCCTTCCAGGGTGGTGCGATTCTGCCGGGGATCGCGATGTGCGCGCGGGCGCTGCACGAGTTTACCGACCTCTTGCCGCTGTTGGATATGCAAGCGCTCAGCACGCCCCCGCCGTCGGTCGGCACCTCGACGGTGGAGGCGATGCGGTCCGGGATTTTCTGGGGAGCCGTCGGTGGCGTGCGCGAGCTGGTCGCGCGGATGCGGGCCAACGGCATGTGCGACTTGGAGGTTTTTTGTTCTGGAGGCTCCGCCGATCAGCACGTGGCAACGTTACTTGCAGACAGCGCCCAGTACATTCCGCATTTGACTCTGGCGGGGATCGCCGTGGCAGCGAGCGGCTGAGCGATGGAGCGATCACGTCCGACTCAGGTGGCCGTGCTCACGCCACCCGGCCGCGGCGCCGTGGCCACCATCGCGATCGAGGGGCCACGTGCGGCGGAGCTCGTGGCCCAATACCTGCACACGCGCCGGCCGGATGCCTGGGCTCGCGCGGAGCCGGGCCAGATTGTCGTCGCGCGATGGTTGGCCGACGACGGTGAGGAGATTGTGGCCTGCCGCCACTCGGCCGAGCGCGTTGAGCTCCATTGCCACGGTGGCCGCGCGGCCGTCGAGCGGATTGTCGGCGAGCTTGTCGCGCGCGGGGCAATGCTCCTCGACTGGCGCGAGTGGGTCCGCCAGCATCACCCTGATCCCATTGCCGTGGAAGCACTCGAGGCGCTGGCCAAAGCCCCGACGCGACGCACGGCCGCCATCCTGCTCGATCAATTTCACGGCTCTCTACGCACCGCGTTCGACCGAATCGAGATGTCGATTCATGCTGGCGATGTGTCCGGCGCCTTGTGCGAAGTTGATCTGCTTTTATCGGCCGCCTCGATCGGTCGCCATTTGATCGATCCCTGGCTGGTGGTAATCGCCGGCGCGCCGAATGTCGGCAAGAGCAGCTTGCTCAATTCGATCGGGGGCTACGAGCGCGCGATCGTCTGCGACACGCCGGGCACGACGCGCGACGTACTCACCGTGACGACGGCGCTCGATGGCTGGCCGGTGGAGTTCGCCGACACCGCCGGACTCCGAGAACCCGAGGGTGCAATCGAGGCGGCCGGCGTCGAGCTGGCGCACCAGCGGATGCAATCGGCCGACCTGGTTGTCTTGGTGTTCGACGGCAGTTGTCCGTGGTCCGCGGCCGATACGCAACTCGCCGCCCAATGGCAAAATACAATGTATGTGCACAACAAGCTAGATTTGGGCATTGTCGACCAAGCCATGCGGCCGCAGGGTTTTTTCGTCAGTGCGCTTTCGGGCGAGGGGATCGACCGGCTGCTAGCCGCGATCGTCGAGCGTCTCGTCCTCCTTCCGCCGTTGCCGGGCGCCGCAGTGCCGTTCAGCGACAATCAAATTGCTGCGCTCACGGCCGCTCGTGCCGCCTTGACCAAAACAAGCTTCATGGAAGCAGCCGACGCCTTACAAAATGTAATGCCCCGAACGATGACTGCAGGCGCCCGGTGGCCACCCGAAGATGACCGCTCGTCGCGTTGACGCCATTCGGAGGCGCCATTAAAGTTTCGGCGATTGGAGACACACACCCGTACTGGCGGCACGTGCTCGCAAGCTTCGGCCGCGTCATCACATGGAGGTTGCCATGTCCCCCCAACACAGCGAAAGGGCAATGAAGTCCAGATTCGAATGCCCCCGGGTCTGCTTCACCGAGTCGACGATTTTTTTTTCAAATCTGAACCTCCAGATACTGCATGCGGCCGTACGACTCGCTTCGCAGCGGGTAGTTAGCGGTGGAATCAGGCTGCTTTATGCCGGGAAGATCTCATAGCAGCCGCACACGACGCTTTGACGCGCGTCACGGCCGAGTTTAGGGACGCACTCGCGCCGCCTGAGGCAGGTGATCGTGTCCGACGGACCTCATCAATACCATGTCAACATTGATGCAGCCGACGAACTGGCGTATCAGTCGAAACGAGCAAGGCAAAAGAGACGGGGCCGGGTTCACATGTCCGGCTTCCTGCCGCGAACCCGACCCCGTGGGATCGACCTAACGCGGGGCGCATCGTCGCAGAACCGACGTAAGATTGTCAAGCCTCGGCAAAAACACCCGAGAAATCACGTTGCGCAGGCTTTGCGCGGCGTCGGCCAGAATGATGCGCGCGCACGCAGATGCTTCGGTACACGAGAAACGACGAAGGCGCGGAACGAGCAGGTAGGGACGCGGCGCAACGGGTCAGACCACGATCGTGGCGAGCGCCTGAAACTCGGGATCGGACCGGATGGGATCGAAATCCGGTTCGTCTCCCATGCGATCGCGATACTGACCGTCGATCGCCACTGCTCGCGACAGGTTTTCGAGCGCCTCGGTCTTGTTGCCGGCCAGGCTCTGGTAACACGCCAGGTTGTAGTAGAGGATGGCCTCTTCGGCGTCGGTGGCCTGGGCCTGCTCTAAGGCGTCAATCGCCAGATCCAAGCGGTCCGTGCGCTTGTAGCACCAACCTAGCGCCAGCCACACGTGCAAGTTGCTGGGCGCCTGCTCGGCCGCTCGACGCAGAATTTCGATCGCCTCGCCGTGGCGTTCGAGCCAGCGTAACGCCTCGCCCCTCAGATAGAGTGCCTGACTTCGTGTGGCACTGGCCTCATCCAGTCGAGCGAGCACGTCGAGTGCCTGCTGTGGCATCTCGAGTTCCAGATACCCCTCGGCCGCACGAAGGATCTGAAGCGTTCGAGTTCGGTTGCCGGGCGCCACGGGACACACACTCCATCGAAGGGGACCCAGATAACGCAGCGCAGGTTCGCTTTCGACTCCATTGTAACCACGATTTCGCGGAGGCCAAAACATTCGGCCGGAGACGGTGTGCGCGTGGCAAGTCAATAACCGCGCACACTGCCGACGCCGCGAGCACGATCGTCGGACCAAGTGCGCCAGCATGAGTCGCACTGGCAGGAGGCTCGTGCTCTCCCCCTGTTTTGGCAACGCTCGCCATGATGTCCGCTACTGGAAAGCGTGAGATAGCCAAAAAAAAGCCCTTTGCAGGCGGGGCAGGAACCTGCAAAGGGTTGAAGTGGTGAGGGTATTTCCCCCCCACATCCATATCTTGATCATTCTCATCGTTAAAATCCATACCCAAAACTGGTGGAATCCAAATTTTATGTGGTTTTTCGGGGTGTGAGGCAGCTTGGGCATCGCGCGTGCAAGGCTCGGCGCCTGTGATTAGAATGCCGGCAACAATGGCTCTGATCTCGCTTTAGGTGCCCCACTGCAGGGCCTTTCATGCCGCTTGATCCAGTCGAGCTCCTCTGCCAACTCGTGGCGATCCCCAGTGTCAACCCCATGGGGCGCAACCTGTGCGGAGAGCAGTTTCTAGAAACTCGGCTTACCAATTTCCTCGAGGAGCTCTTCGGCCGGTTGGGTCTCCCGTGTCAGCGCCAGACCATCGAACTGGGCCGAGACAACATCATTGCACGGCTCGACGGCCGGCGTGGCGCGGGCAGCGGCGGCCGCCAGGTTTTGATGTTCGAGGCCCATCAGGACACCGTTCCCACCGACGGGATGACGATTGAACCCTGGACACCGACCATCCGAGACGGGCGGCTGTACGGGCGCGGGGCCTGCGACATCAAGGGCGGAATGGCGGCGATGTTGGTCGCACTTTCGCGACTCGCCGAAGAGCGGCCACGCGACATGCCGACCGTGCTCATGGCGTGCACCGTCAACGAAGAGCACGGCTATAGCGGCGCCAACGAACTAAAGCGGCTTTGGGAAGTGGGTTCCGACTCAATCCTGCCTCGCAAGCCCGATGCCGCAATCGTCGCCGAACCCACGAATCTGAATGTCGTTGTGGCTCACAAGGGGGCGGTCCGCTGGCGCTGCCACACTCGTGGACGGGCGGTGCACAGTTCGCAGCCGGAGCTTGGCGAGAATGCCATTTACCGGATGGGACGTGTCCTGCTGGCGCTGGAGGCTTATCAGCGAGACGTGGCGCCGAGCTTTGCGAAGCACCCGCTATGTGGCGGTGTGACGCTCAGTGTGGGCACAATCGGCGGCGGGATCAGCATCAACACAGTTCCAGACGAATGCACGATCGAGATCGACCGCCGATTGCTACCCGGGGAGGACAGTAGTGCTGCCTTCGGCCATGTCGTCGATTTCGTGGCCGCCTACCAGGGAATTGACTTTAACGTGATCCACGACAAACCCGGCATGGAGGGGTCGACGTTGTCGGACGCCGACAACGGCCGCTTGGCCGAACGACTGGCCGGCATCGTAAACGGCTTGACAGGCCGCTGCCGGCGGATTGGCGTACCGTTCGGCACCGATGCATCGAAGATCGCCGCCGCCGGTGTCCCCTCAGTAGTGTTTGGTCCCGGATCGATCGAACAGGCTCACACCGCCGACGAATGGCTGCCGCTGGACGAGCTTGCGGCCGCCAGCGAAGCACTATACCACTTCGCACGCAATGGATTGGATTGACCGTGCGCGTAGACGATAGGGGCACCGTACCCACTACGATGGGTAGGCCAAGACTCCCCGGTCAAAACGTGTCGAGATGGAAGTGATGGCCGCTATGGTACTTTCGAGCCTGCGGATAGTAGTTTTGCCACTGGCGGTTGTAGACGGGGATGCGCATTTCAGGTGGATAGCGGTAGTACAAGTCCTCTGAGCTTCGGTAGTAATCGGTGCCCCAGAAGTTTTGCGGGTAGAAGACATACGGATAGTGATAGAAGCGTTCCCAATCTTGGGTGCCGTAGGTGCGTCCCCATTGACGCCCGTAAGCCTGCTGTGCGGAGGCGGTTTGACTGGTTACTGCGCCAAGTCCAAGTGCTAGAACAAGAGCCAACCAAACCCCTCTCCCCCTCTGTGGGAGAGAGCAGGGTGAGGGGGTTTTCCAATCGGCGTTACGGCACAGCACGAATCCTTGAGAGCTCATCGCGAACCTCCGGCATGCGTGGAAACTGGGTCTGTTGGTTCGCATCGGCACGTGCGGCAGACCGCATTGAGCGAATATTCGGATAAGTAGCGCCAGCCGGAAAGCTTGGCGCAGAGCGCGCAGCTTGACATCTGCCGTGATCAAGTGCACGCGCAACCGTGGCGATCGCCTACAGCAATAGCCTTGTTGGCGTGCTAGGCGTTGAAACGCTCAGCAAAATCCTCCGGAGTCATGTCGATCGATCGGAGGATGGGATGTTGCGAAGCGTCCCGGTCTTGAGCGAACGGTTTGCAGGCACGGGCACGGAGGTACGCTGGGCGCCACGCGCAAGGTAGTGGTGACTACGGCAGACGCGGACAAGCTGAAAACTCTCGCGCTCAAGAGAGCGGACCATCTCCTTGCCGCTAGGACGAGGCAGTTTAGCCATGGGCGAGCTGAGTCAGATCCCAGTCGATACGGCGCAAGGTGGGATGGCTCACACGGGCGAGAGCATCGGCCAGGCCAAAGGTTTCGATGTAGCCGCGTACTGCTTCTTGCAGGTCGGCGATTGCCTCCTCTTCGGTCTCCCCTTCGCCGAAGGCAGGGATGTCCGGTATCCGAGTTGTGAAGCCGCCCTGCTCCTCGTCCGCGATCAGTTCCACGGTGAGTTGCATGGATGATTCTGCCATACCTTTTATCGTACCACAGAAGCCCGGTCCAACGGCATGTAAGGCGCGGGCCAGATGTAGCGATCGGCCATCGATGCGAGGAGCTGCCGTCGGAGTGAGTCATGGGGTACCTTAACTCATAGTGCGTATCAGCTCGGCGCCGGCCCATCGTGCTGGCCATGCCTCAGCCTGGCATTTTGCCTTCGGCGAGCTCTCGGTCCCATTCGTCCATGAGCGGCCAATCGACGGCGCAGGTGCCGAAGTCGGGCATGCGCGAGTAGCCTTCCAGCCGCGCGATCGTGCGGTCCAAGAGAGCGTCGTCCTTGCGGAAGATCGGGCCGTGGCTCGGCAGCAGCCACTGGACGTTGCTGGCGCGGATCCGCTTGAGCGAACGAACGAAGGCCGTGATGTCGCTACCGTGATGCGCGTCAATCACGCCCACGCAACCGTCGCGATAGATGTTGTCGCCGCTCAGTAGCAGATTCCCAAGCCGAAACGCAAGCTGGCTATCCGTGTGGCCGGGCGTATGCCAAACCTCCAGCTCGAGCTGGCCCACGCGGATGCGGTCGCCGTCGTCGATCAGCGTATCGAGCTTCACCGGGGGCATCTCCAGATGGATGCCCTGGGCGTCCACTTCGGCATAGGTTTTGATCTTGTCGCCGGTGGCGAGCGTGTCGGCGGCAAGGCGATGGCCGGCCGTGGTCGTCTTCAAGAGCTGCCTCACCTTGGCGAGCCCTTGGACGTGGTCGACGTCAGCATGGGTGGCAATCACCATCCTGCAATTCGAGAGCGGAAAATCGAGCTGCCGGATCATCTCCACGATTTCGTCGACCGTCTCTTCGTATCCGATGTCCACCAGCAGCCATTCCGTCCCCTCGTACACCAGGTACACGTTGCACCCCAGCCGTTGACCCGCCTGGTGATTCATCTCGATCACGTTCGGGAAAACAGGCTTACGCTTCAGCATGACAGGGGCCCTGGTGCGCGGCGCGGCGTGATCGCCGATCGTGGCATCATACATCGGATTCTGTCATTCCGCCAAAGCACGCACCTCATTCGGCCCCAGCGCTCCGTCGTACAGCCGCACGTCGCATAGGCGGCCATGGAAGAAATCGTGCGCGCCGGCGCCGTTATGCAAGCCGGCCGTGTTTGTCACGTCAAGCGCTGCCGCATCGCCGGTCGACCGCTCGGCCACTTGCTTGCCATCGATGTAGAGGACAAGTCGTTTTGCCTCTCGCACCGCCGCCAGGTGGCGCCAGCCGGTTGGCAATTCGCGGTCGCTTGAGGCGCACTGCCCGGCTGAGATCGAGTGGACGTGGCCTGACGGCAGCGTGCCGCAGAAAAGCTTTCCCTGATAGACCACCATCGACCACACGCGGCGATACGTTACGTCGGGCGTTGGATCGAGCCGTGCGACTTTCGCCCATTGCCCGTCGCCGTCATAACGATAGACCTCGGCCAAGGGGAGCGTGCCGGCGTAGAGCTTGCCGTTGTAGACGGCCATCGCCATCACTTCCTTCTCTTGGCCGAGCCGTCCACAATCGGTCCAACGGTCGTCCGCCTCGTGGCGAAACACGCTTCCGGTGGGCCAGGTGCTTGCGTACAAGCGCCCCCGGTGGATGGCCAGTCCATAGGTCTGGGTTACTTCGGGCAATCGGCCGACGATCTTCCAGCCATCCGCCGCGCGGTAACGATAGATTTCACCCGCGTCGTAGGCGCCGCCCCATAGCATGCCATTGAAAACCGCCAGCGCCTCCACGCGCCGCCCCTCGGGCGTGCCGATCGGCGTCCATCCGGTCGCGTCGTCATAGAGAAAAACGCCGGCCGGCGCGTACGTGCTGCTGCCGAATAGCTTGCCGCCGTACACGACCAGACCGTTGATCGCCTCGGATGCACCCAGTTTCCCGCAATCGGCCCAGCGCGAATTCCCCTCGTAGCGAAACACTCTGCCGCCGAGATTTTCATTGGGTGACTCGGGCAATGACGAGCCGCGGAGCCGATACTTGGCCGACGCGGCATAAAGCCTTCCCTTGTAAACAGCCAAGGCCGAAACCGCATTCGCGCGGTCGGGGCTGCCGCAATCCAGCCACTCGGTTCCGCCAATGTACCGATACACGTGCCCCGCCTCGTCGATCCCCGGCTCACACGTGCCCGCGTACAAGTTTCCGTCGTGAACACAGAGTGCGGTCACGTAGACGGCGTTGCCGGGCCGGCCGCAGTCGGTGACGATCGGCTCGGTGCCGCCGTCGATGCCGAACTCCACCTGTCGCCAGTTTGATTGCCCGCTCGTGGCGGCGGTGCGATTGACGATGCTCAAGTGGAAGCCGCGGCGTGCCACCGGATCGTACTTTGAAAGCACATCGCCCGGCACGTCTGTCCCGGACTCATCCAGCTTGACCCATGCCGCGATGGTGAAGGGGCGCGTGCCGAACGCATGCGCTGGATCGTCGCGCACTTCCACCGCGCCGGTCGTGCCGTCAAGTTCCGCAATGGTCACGCCGCGCGGCGCGCTCTCGTCCGTGGCGAAGCGTGTATTCGCGGTGACGCCATGATTGGCGGCCGCTGAGTGGTCGCGCGCGTCGCCGCCCAGAGGCCAATGTCCGACTAGCTTTGGCTCCGCGGCGCGTGCCTGGGTCGTCACGACGCACAATGCGGCCGCAATCCAACGGCGCGTTGCGATCGTCATGATGCTCGCGGCGTGGCGGCGAATCATCGTCGAATGTACTCCGGCGGGCTTAGCACGTTCGCGCGGCGAGCCCCCGGCGACTCGCCGGGGGCTCACAGCGTGTTGATAATCGCGCATTGGATGGCTGAATGTGTGCCACTGGTTTTGCCAGTGCAAGTCAATCGAGCGAGTCTCACACTGGCAGAGCCAGTGGTACACAACGGCTGACCCTAATGCGCACTTTTTCAACAGCCAGTTAAGACGATGCGCGTGGATGCGACCATGGCGTCACCCCACTCGCCGATAGACCGTCTTGCGTGAGTCGGGAAACACGATCTCGTCGCCGCCGCTGCGCAGGAACCGCAGGACGTTTTCGGTCGTGTCGGTGATCGTCACCTCCTTCAGTTCCTTCCCGTCGCGCACGACGCGTCCAGCAAGTCGTTTGTCTTCGACCACTTTCGCCGTGGCCTCGAAGTCCATTCCCCACACCGAAAGCTCGTTGCCGCTCACGTCGTAGCGCAAAAACCAATACACGGTGGGCTTGGCGGTCTTATGCTCGTCCTTCGCCAGGACCAGGTTCGCATACATCCGGTCGTCGACCGGCGTGACGAAGAACCGCATGCCGAATGGATTGCCCACCTGTTTGTTGAGCGCATTGTGCCCGATGAGCCAGAAGCGCATCAGGCCGGCCTCGGGAGTTTCGCGGCTCGCATCGAGCGGCCGCTCCGGCTCGACGCCGATGTGCACGTACTGGATATCGCCGTTCTCCAATCGCACCGACCACAGGCCATGTAGCCGCGCGTCCTGCTGAGCGGTCGTCGGATCGGACAGTGGCCGCTCCGATTCCGGCACGCACGCCGTAAGAAACGAACACATGCATAACAGGAGCCAACACCATTGCTTGGGAATCATGCCGTATTCCTTTCATGCTGAGTAAGGGACGTCTCGACCGACGCGTCTCCACCGTATGCGTCGGACCGATCGACGGTCGCGTCGGCGGCGCGGTCGTCCCTTAAGAAAAGGCTCGGGGGACTGGCGGATACAACGCGCGTTCGGAAAAATTTTTCACGCACGTATCGCGTGCTGCGGGTCTCAAAGCGGTTCGTGAATGAAAAAGGGCGCTGGGCACAACATTTCCCAATTCTAGCGGATTTTGGTCGCTCAGCGCACCTGCTTCACTTTGAGTCGAGTTTCATTGCCCCAATAGTACACGTTAACGAAACCGTCTTTACGGGGGGATCGATACCCCGCCCATCATTGCGCGACGCGAATAAAATCCTTGACTCCTAAGACCACTCGGTTAGGATCTCCGCTAGGCTTCACTGCTTGGCCTGACCGCGGTAACGGCAGTGGTTTACCGAAAACCCAAGGCAGGAGATGCAACATGCACGAAATCGACGCCATTCGCAGAATCTTTTCCGAGTTCCCCACCTCGAGGCTTCAGCACCTGCTGCGAGCTCAAGAGGAAGGGCGCGTAATCCGCAGCGTTTACGCAGGATCCATCCCCGGAACCGGCTGCATCCTATACCAGCTCAACGATACGATTACCTCCAAGCCGCAGCGTGAGAAATATTTCGGGTCGGATCCCGAGCTGCTTGAGGCGTCGCTCGTCACGGTGCAGAGCTGGGATACAGGCCGGCTCAGCGGGGCGACGTTGGCGCGCGTGCTGCGCAGCGAGATCGCGCGCCGCCGCGAGCTCAACGCGCAGGAAGATGCGACCATCAAGCGCGTCAAAGCGGCTCGACGCTGCTCCGTATAGCTCCGCTGGCGGAGCGCAGGCCTCTCAGAGCGCGGCTGCCAGCGCGGCGGATAGCTCCGGATAGCGAAACGCATATCCCGACTGCTGTGCGACCGTAGATTGTACGCGCTGGGAGGCCAGTAGCACTTCGGCGAACTCGCCGAAGGCAAGTCGCAGCGCCGCGGCCGGCATTGGTAACAGCGCCGGCCGGCGCAACTGGTGCGCTAAGGTGCGTGTGAATTCGGCGTTGGTCGCCGGATGAGGCGCGACTACGTTTACCGCGCCGGAGATTCCCGGATTTTCCGCGACGTGCAATAGCAAGCCGACCGTGTCGTCCACGTGCACCCACGGCATCCACTGTTGTCCGCTGCCCAGCCGACCGCCGAGTCCCAGCCGGAAGGGCGTGAGCATTTTCGCCAGTGCCCCGCCCCCTTTGCCGAGCACGATGCCGATGCGCGCCGTGACGACGCGAACCCCCAGGTCAATCGCCCCGCGCGCCGCCGCCTCCCACGCGGCGCACACTTCGGCCAGGTAATCGCGGCCGGCCGATGAAGTCTCAACCAACAGCTCGTCGCCGCGCGATCCGTAATAACCGACGGCCGAGGCTGAGATCAATACCTCCGGCCGCGACTGCATTGCACGAAGCGCGCTGACCAGGTTCGCCGTCCCGGCCACTCGGCTTTCTCGCACGCGAGCTTTCTTGGCAGCCGTCCAGCGCCCTTGTGCTACTGGGTCGCCCGCTAGGTGAAACACGCACTGGATGTCGCGCAGCGCTTCGGCCGGAGGCGCGCCCATCACTGGGTCCCAATCAAACGCCTCCACGTTGCCGAGCGACTGCCTGGCTCGCGCCGCATCGCGGCTGAGCACGACGGGGCGCGTCAATCGCGCGACGAGCTGGCGGCCGATGAAGCCGGTGGCCCCTGTCACCAGGGCGCGCATGGAATCGCCCTCTATGGAGCGCCGGCGAGCCTCATTTCATTCGACCCGCCCTACACCTACACCTTGCATGTGAGTCTAGCGTCGAAGCGCTCGGCGGCAATCCCTTGTCGCGCGTGCGGTCGGCCTCAATACTACGCAACATGCAAAATGCCGCGACGCCACCGGACGCCCTGCGCCGCCGCGCCATGGCGGCGCTCGTCCTGGTGAACGTGCTGTGGGGGTTCTCGTTCCCGTCGATGAAGATGACCAATCAGCTTGCCGCGCTCCATCTTCAGGCGGCGGACGACACGATTGCTCCGCGCGCTGCCATCGAGCGCCATGACGGGGCGATCGCGGCGTTCTATCTGGCGCTGCGGTTTGCGATGGCGCTGCTGCTCCTCGTGTTATTTCTGCCGAGCTTGTTCCGTGGAATGACCGCCGCTCATTGGCTGATGGGCGCCACGGTCGGCACGACCTGCGCCGCGGGGTCGCTCTTGCAGATCGCGGCGCTAAATGACCTGCCAGCGTCGCGCAGCGGCTTTCTGACCTCGCTGTGCGTTGTGTTCACCCCGCTTTTGATGATCGTATTCCTGCGCCGGCTGCCGCGGCGCGCCGTGGTGGGGGGAATTACGCTGGCGCTGACCGGCACCGCCATACTCACCGGTGTCGCGGAGTCGTTCGGATCTCGTGGAGCGGCGCTCAGCGCCGACACGGTCGAATCTCTCGGCCGCGGCGACGTCTTGACGACACTCGCCGCGGCGATCTACGCCGTGCAGATCCTCTTGATCGATGCCTTCAGCCGCCGCATGCCGGGCGCGAAGATCACCCCCGGCATGTTCCTGGCGCTGGTGCTCGCGGGCATCGCGGCCTTTGGGTGGCAGCATGCACGGTCACCGGCGCCGCCTTCCCTTGCTGCATGGGCGACAGTCCTGGTCGACGCGCGATTCCTGCTTCTGACCTTGGTCACCAGTCTTTTCTGTTCGGTCGTGGCGTTTTACTGGATGAATAAGTATCAGGCTTACGTGTCGCCGGCACATGCGGCATTGATCTACGCAATCGAACCTATCTTCGCCACGCTGTGGGCCCTGATTCTGCCCGGCGCCATCAGCCCGCATTTGGGGATCGACTATCCATCGGAGCAGCCTGGTGGCCGGCTTATCGTCGGTGGACTGCTCGTCGTGGCGGGGAACGTTTTGGCGGCGTGGCCGTCGGCAGCGCGCACAACGCCTGGCACGCCGCGCGAGTACTCTGCTCACCTGGAGAGTCCGCGATGAGCGAGCCTGATTGGGATCTCCTGGCCAGCGAGTTTCCACTTCGCCCCGGCGTCACTTATCTCAATCACGGCTCGTTCGGACCCTCGCCGCGCGTGGTGCTGGAGGCACGCCGCGAGTGGCTCGAGCGGATCGAGAGCGATCCGTGCGACTTCTTCATCCGGCAGCTTGATAAAGCGCTGGCCGACGCGCGCGAGCAAGTGGCTCGCTTTGTCGGCTGCCGCGCCGACGACCTGGCGTTCGTGGAAAACGCCACGACCGGCATGAACATCGTGGCTGCGAGCTTTCCTCTCGAACCGGGCGATGCGGTCATCATGAGCGACCACGAATACGGCGCGGTGGTTCGCATCTGGGAGCGCGCCTGCCGCCGGCGGCAGGCGCGGTTGGTTTGGCGACCGGTCCCGATGCACGTCGGCTCGCCCGACGAGGTGGTGGAGGCCCTGTTGGACGAGCTACCTCCTCGTTCGCGTTTGCTCGTATTCAGCCACGTGACGTCTTCAACCGCGGTCGTCTTTCCGGCCGAAGCCCTCTGCCGCCTTGCGCGCGAGCGGGGCCTGGCCGTGTGCGTTGACGGGCCGCACGCGATTGGCATGCGACCGGTCGACCTCCAGCGATTGGACTGCGACTATTACACCGCAAGCTGCCACAAGTGGCTGTCGGGCCCGTTCGGTTCCGGCTTTCTGTACGTCGCCCCGAGAGCACAACATGCGATCGAGCCGGTGGTGATGAGCTGGGGCCGAACTCCGCTGGGCGAGCTGAATCGCCAACGTACGTGGCGCGACGAGTTCGACTGGGTCGGCACGCGCGATGTCTCGAGCTATTTGGCGCTGCCGGCAGCGATCGAGTTTCTCGAATCGGTGGGCCTCGAACGATTCCGGCTGCGGACTCACGAGCTCGCCTGCGAAGCTCGGCAGCGCATCAGTAGCCTGACCGGGATGGCACCCTTGACGCCCGATTCGCTCGACTGGTACGGCTCCATGGTCGCGCTGCCCTTGCCCCGAGGAGACGGCCCCCCGCTGCAACAAGCGCTCTGGGAGCGCGCCGGAATCGAGGTGCCGATCATGACCTGGCAAGACCGTCGCATACTGCGCGTCTCGTGTCACGTCTACACGAAGCCAACCGACATCGATCGACTCGTCGACGAGTTAGCAACCGAATTGGCAAGCGGCAGCAATCCATAATCTGCGGAATCTGTGGATCACCGCCGTTCACAGCGTAATCCGCGGATCGCCCTCTCGCGTCATTCGATAAACGCCTGTCGCACGTCGCGCCGCGCGAGGGCGGCCAGTGACCATAGCCCCACCGGCAACCCAACCCACCAGTTGGGCGACACACCGGGAACCAGCATGATGCTCGTCGCCAGCAGTGCGTAACGGAAGTTCTTCATGTGGCGCATACTCAATGCGCTAATGAAGACGAACGCGCTCATGATCATGTAATAGATGTTGGCAAAGCAGGATTGGCCTTGTGGGATGATCCACGCGAGCGCCGTCCGTACAACGTCATAGGTCGATTCATAACGGTCGGGCTCGATCTGCATGCCCAATAGGCTGATCCATTGACCAACCACGCTCAGCACGGCGGCCACCATCAGTCCGACTGCGGGAATCGCCACCTTCCGCCGCACGGCGGGATCGGGCGCGGGCGGGGCGTCTTCGTCGGCCAGCGACGTTGCCTCCACCACCCAAAAGCGCCAGCCGTGCAAGGTGCGGGGGTAGCCGTCGGCGTCCAGTTCCAGCTTGGCTTCGGTTATCGACGCGCTGGACCCGGCCACGGCGACCGGCACACAAGAATTGGACGCCGTAGAGGCAAGCGGCTTGAGCTCATAGCCTTCGTCGGCTGCGTAGCCCGCGCGACTCGAGGCTGATAGCTCCGCGAAAAATTCCGTGGCCTTGCGCCATTGATTCCGGCCGGACTCCATCACCAGGCAGTCGCCCTTGATCCGCCCGTCGTCGAACCATTGCTGAAGCTGGTCGCGGCTCAACGGCCCGTGAATCGTGCCGTCGGACGTCATCACGTTCCAGCCGCCATCCGCTCCTGGGCGTGACATTTCAATTACCGCTCCGCTGGACACATCACTTAGCGCGACACGGGGATGAATGCCGGTAATCAGCACGCCGATAATGGGTTGGTTGGACCGATCGCAATGCGAGTATAGTATGAAGCGCTGAGGACGGCGACGAAGAGGCCGAGCACGTCGTGCCTCGGCCCAATGAACTTGCTGAATTCCTCAAAGGAAGCTCGCTTGCGCATTCGATGACGGATCTGCCCACACTCGACCAAAGCGGCGAGGACCGGCGGCGCGCCGCCGAACTGAGCCTCGAGCACCGCCGCCCGCCCGCACGGCTGCCCGGATACGAGCCCGAGCGGTTCTTGGGCGCCGGCGCCTATGGCGAGGTGTGGGTCGCGGTCGACCGCAATACGCGCCGGCGCGTGGCGATCAAATTCTACGCGCACCGAGGCGGGCTCGACTGGTCGCTCCTGTCGCGCGAAGTTGAAAAACTTTCGTTTCTGTTCGCGGACCGATACGTCGTTCAACTGCTCGATGTGGGCTGGGACGCGGAGCCGCCGTACTACGTGATGGAGTATCTCGAGCACGGCTCTCTCGAAGATCGGTTGGCCGCTGGTCCGCTCCCCGTCCCTCAGGCCGTGAGCTTATTTCGCGAAGTGGCGGTGGGCCTGGTGCATGCGCACGGCAAGGGGGTGCTGCACTGCGATCTGAAGCCGGCGAATATTCTGTTGGACCAGGACGGCAAGCCGCGCCTGGCCGATTTTGGGCAGTCGCGGCTCTCGCACGAGCAGTCGCCGGCCTTGGGCACCCTGTTTTACATGGCTCCCGAACAGGCCGACCTGGAGGCCGTGCCCGACGCTCGCTGGGACGTCTATGCGCTCGGCGCGGTCTTGTACCGGATGCTGACCGGTCAGACGCCACACCGCACGGAAGAGGCGACCAAGGGGATCGAGGAGGCTCAGGACATCGAGACGCGCTTGGCAAGATACCGTCAGCTCATCAAGACGGCGCCGTCGCCGCGAGCACACTACGCCGTCCGCGCGGTGGATCGCGCGCTGGCCGAAATCGTCGACCGCTGCCTGGCCCCCAGCGCCTCGCGCCGCTATCCCAACGCGCAGGCCGTGCTCGACGCGCTCGATGCGCGCACGCTACGCCACGCGCGGCGACCGCTCCTGATCCTGGGCGCCGTCGGCCCAGCGCTATTATTGATTGTAATGACGCTTTTCGCCTGGACGAGCTTTGGCACGGCGGTCAGTAATTCCGACACGCTGGTGACGGAGGGGGTCCTGGAAAGCAATCGCTTTGCCGCGGAGTTCGTGGCCGACGCGGTCGCGCGCGAAATCGATCTCCGCTGGCAGGTGCTGGGGCAAGTGGCGGCTGGGCCCGGTTTTCAACAGGCGCTTGAGGAGGCCACCGGCCAGCCTCGCGACCATCCGCAGCGCAAGCGGCTCGGCGAGCTGCTCGAGAAACCACACGCGCGATATCGTGGACTGGCCGCCGCAAGCTGTTTCGTCACGGACCGCTCCGGGATTCAATTGGCGCGGTGGCCGAAGGGAGAAAAGACCATCGATCAGGACTACTCGTACCGCGATTATTTCCACGGCCAGGGCAAAGATCTGCCACCGGGCACAACGGGCATCCAGCCCATCACCGAACCCCACCGTTCGATCGTCTTCACCAGCCAGGCCACCCACAATCGCATCGTCGCGTTCTCTGTTCCAGTTTGGAGCATTCAGTCGGAGGTTACGGAGCGATCTGTCATCGGCGTCTTGGCCATGACGGTCGAGCTGGGAAGATTTGCCGAGCTGCGCCCCGAGACCAGCTCAGAGGGCGATCAGATTGCGGTGCTCGTGGACAATCGACCCGATTGGCGCGGAAGGCGTGGCCTGATCCTCGAGCACCCAAGGCTTGCCAGGCTGTTGGAGAGCGCCGCTTCGGAAAACAGTTTGCCCTATCTCGATGATGCGCTGAACAGGCGGATTGAAGAAATGCGCGTGCTGAAGCTGGATTTGAGGAAGGCGGCCGGACAGGCGCACACCAGCGCGGAGGCGCAAGGCACCACGGACAAGCCGGCCGCGGATTCCATACGCCAACTGCGTCAACTTGGAAAATTGCCGGATTACACCGATCCGGTCGGCGGCGAGTACCAGGGCCGGTGGTTGGCTGCCATCGAACCAGTGATCGTCGGCGGCTCCTCGCGCGGAGTTCAAGACGTCGGTTGGGCGGTCCTCGTGCAGCGTCGCTACGACACGGCGACCTATCCGGTTCGTGCTCTGAGGGATCGACTGGTCCGCCAGGGCCTGATTGCGCTGGGGGTTGTCACGGCCGTGGTGACGGGATTGTGGGGCGCCGTGATTCTGGTGTTGAATGAGTCGCCGCGCTCGCGCCTCTTCGCGCTCGTGAAGCGCCAGGCGGGGCTGCCGAGCGAAGGTGGCTCCGCGCCGCGATCGCCCGACAGGACGTAATTCGGAGATTCGAGAGTCTCAACCGAGTGGCTTAAACGTGGCGGAACTTGTCGCAAATGGCACCGATGGGCGGAATCGCTGGCGTCGAACGCTGCCGCCCGGCGAACCGGTCGTTTTGGGGCGGAGTGCCCCCTGGGCGGTTCCCTGGGATGAGCATATTTCGCGCCGCCACGCTGAGCTCTGTTGGCGCGACGGACGGCTCGAAGTGCGGCAACTGCCCTCGGCGCGCAATCCAGTTTATGTCGATGGCACTCCAACGCCCCAGGCAGAGATATCGCCGGGACAGCACTTTGTCATCGGCACGACGACGTTCTTGCTGACGGATGAGGAGGTCCACGTCTCGCTCGACCTGCCGCGGCCGGCCGAAGAACAGACGTTCTCGGCCGAATATCTGCAACGGATTCGCTTTCACAATGCCGACCACCGCATCGAAGTGCTTAGCCGCATGCCGGAAGTCATCTCCGGCGCCACGAGCGACGCGGAGTTGTACATTCGCCTGATGAGCATGCTGTTGGCGGGCATGCCGCGCGCCGAGGCGGTGGCACTCGTGGCGGTCGACCGATTGGCTCAACCGAAACCGGCGGTGCGCGTCCTGGCCTGGGACCGGCGGCGTGCGACACGAGAGGAGTTCCGACCGAGCGAGCGGCTGATCCTCGAGGCGACCGACCGGCGCCAAAGCGTCCTGCACGTGTGGCGCGGCGGTGGCGCCGCGGAGCCACAGCCCTTTACGATGATCGCCGGCTTCGAATGGGCCTTTTGCACGCCCGTGCTCGGGGATTTTTGCCGAGGCTGGGGCATCTACGTGGCCGGACGATTTACGAGCGATTCGCCCGCATCGCCCACGCCGACCGATCCCTCTGATTTGCGCGACGATTTGAAGTTCGCGGAGCTGGTCGGTGCGACGCTCAGCTCGCTGCGGCAGGTGCAGACGTTGCGCGACCAGAACGCGGTGCTGCGGCAGTTCTTTTCGCCCGTGGTGCTGCACGCCTTGGCAGCCGACGAAACGCACGACGCACTGGCGCCGCGCGAGACCGACGTATCGGTCTTATTCTGCGACCTGCGAGGGTTTTCGCGCAAAGCGGAACGCGACGCACGAGACCTGCTGGGACTGCTGGAGCGCGTGAGCCGCGCACTGGGCGTGATGACGCGGCATATCCGCGAGCAGGGGGGCGTGGTGGGCGACTACCACGGCGACGCCGCAATGGGCTTTTGGGGCTGGCCCCTGGCACAACCGGACGCGGTTCGCAAAGCATGCATGGCGGCGCTCGCGATTCGTGCCGAGTTCGAATCGGCGGCCGGCCGCGCCGACGATCCACTGGCCGATTTTCGCGTCGGCATTGGTATCGCGTCCGGCCGCGCCGTGGCCGGTAAGATCGGAACTGACGATCAGGTGAAAGTGACCGTGTTCGGACCCGTGGTGAATCTCGCCTCGCGGCTCGAGGGAATGACCAAGATCCTGCGTGCGCCAATCCTCGTCGACTCAGTGACCGCCCGGTACGTGAAACGTGAGCTGGCGCCTCGCGAGGCGCGCTGCCGGCGGCTGGCGATCGTGCGGCCTTACGGTCTCGAAGCGGCCCTGGAAGTGAGCGAGCTCTTGCCCAACGAAGCCGAGTTCCCAACTTTGCGCGACGAACATATCGTGTGTTTTGAATCGGCAGTGGAAGCCTTCCTGCGCAGCGATTGGCAAGAGGCGTTCGAGCTCTTGCACCGCGTCCCGCCGGAGGACCGCGTCAAGGACTTCCTGACCGTCTTCATCGCCCAGCACAATCGAACCCCCCCGACGAACTGGAACGGCGTTATCCCGCTCGCCAGCAAGTCGTAACTGGGTACGATCCAACGCCTGTTGGTCGCGCGCAACCTGCTGTCCCGTCCGAGTCTATGATCGTGGCGGCCGTTGGCCTGGGAATTCCGCCCATTTTCAGCTACTTTTGGGCAGGTCATCGTGCCTATACGCGCGCCGACCCCCAAGCATTCCAAGCCGAGCATGGATTTGCCGCAAATGTCCGACCCTGCGTACCCTTGCCGGCGCGAAAACCGCGCGTGGCCGTGCTCTGCGCGGACAATTTTCATGGCCGCGGAACTGGGTGCCACGTGTTCGGCGATAGCCGAACCCGTGCTCCGACCCCAAGCGCCTCCAAATTTCATGCAATCCCGCGCCGGAAGGGCATTCCAAACTGCTTGGGCACGCAGCGCTACCGGCGCGATGGTCGTGCTGCTCGGGGTGATTCTGATTGCTACAACCGTAGTCGCATCGGCCAATAGTCCAACGGCCCCATTACCGCCACGTTCGGCCAGCACGCACCGCGTGACGCTCGCCGGCGAATTCGAGCCCCAGGGCGCTCTCTTGATCGGCTGTCACAACCTCGTCGAGCAGTTGCCCGAATTGTTTTCCGAGTTGGTCGAGATTGCAAGCCAGCGGATAGCGATCATTGCGCTGGTTTGCGACCAGCAGGAGAAGGCGATGGCACTGGCGGCCCTGGCTGAGCGCAACGTGCCGACGTCGGCCGTGCGGTTTGCCGATGTGCCACACGATTCGATGTGGATGCGCGATTATGGTCCGCGGATTGTTGGCCAGCCCAATGGCCGGTTGGCGCTTTTGGATGCCCTGTATGCCGACCGCGAACGCTATGACGACGACCGACTTCCGGCACGCCTGGGTCACCTGCTGCGGATCCCGGTGGTTCGCGTGCCACTGGCGATCGACGGCGGAAACCTGCTCGTCAACGGCAGCGGCTTGTGTGTGGCCACGCGAGACCTGGTGACACGGAATCGCGAGCACGGATTCACCGAGGCCGACGTGCGGTCGGTGCTGCGCGATCACTATGGCGCCACGGAGACTGTCTTCTTGGAGCCGCTCGCAGGCGAGCCAACCGGCCACGTCGACATGTTCGCCACGTTTACCTCCGCCGACACGATCGTGGTGGGCCAGTACGATCCCAAGCTGGATGCGACCAACGCGGCGATCTTGGATCGCAACGCGGCGGTGCTAGCTCGCGTCCGCACGCGAGGAGGCCGTTTGCAAGTCGAACGCGTCCCCATGCCGACGCACTCCGACGGTCGATGGAGGACTTATACCAACGCCGTCTTCGCCAATGGCGTGCTGCTCGTGCCGGTGTATCCGGGCATGGACGTCGAAGAGCGACCACTTGCGTGGCGAACGTATTCGCGATTGCTTGGGGGCTGGACCGTGGTGGGGATTGATGCCGAGCAATTGGCGCAGCTCGGCGGCGGCTTGCACTGCCTGGTGATGAACGCACCGCCATTGGGAAGATTGCCGCGGTTTCCGCCGCCGCGGCGACGGGTGCCCTTCGAGGTGATTTATGAATCCGAGCCGGCCAATTCGATTGCCGCGCGTCCCTGGCCTCGCAAGCTAAGATTTGAAGAGGCCTCGATGTGAGCACGTGCCGCGCGCACCCATTAGCCGTGGCGAGCGGCCGCGAATAAATCACGCTTGGCGCGCGGCCGGTGTTAGCCGGCCGGTCAATTCGTCGAACACCACAACGACACTCCGATTGCGAGACCTTGATGCTCGTCTTCAGTCACCGCGGATACCATCAGACTGTTCCGGAAAACACGCACGAGGCGTTTCGGCAAGCGATCCGCATGGGGGTGCACGGCATCGAGACCGATGTGAGGCTTTCGGCCGATGGGCAAGCGGTGCTGTTTCATGATCGACTGGTTGCCGGTCAGCCTGTCGCCGAGCTTACGCGCGGCGAGCTTGCCGCGCTGGCCGCGCACGAAGTCCCCGCGCTCGACGAGACGCTTGACGCCTTCGACGGCATCGTCTGGAACCTGGAGATCAAGTCGCGCGAGGCGGTGGACGCGACCATCCGCGCGGTGCGGCGAGTGGGCCGCTCACGCCGGTTGCTCGTGACCTCATTTTGGCACGATGTGGTGGTCGAGGTTGCGCGTCAGACAACCGTCGATTGTGGCCTCTTGGTCTGCATTCGGCCGCTCCGGTTGGACAGCGTGACCAGTGACGCGCAGCGACCCGGGATCTGGCCGGACGTGCTTGTGTGGAAATACGAAATGGTCGACGAGTCTCTGCTCGGCGAGGCGCGTGGGCGTGGGATCCGCAACTTTGTCTATGGAACGGAAACGCCCCAAGATCACAAGCGTTGCGTCGAGTTGCCGCTGGACGCGGTGATCACTGACCGCCCTGAATTCCTGTTCGACGCGCTTCACGCGCCTCATCCGGAGCACGCGGCGTGACGTGCGAGAGTGAAGTGGCGCCTATAGCGGGCGGTTCGTGATCGCGGCGGGAAGGTCTTCCGGCACGATCGACAAACCGCCGGAGGCGCGGAGCTCCAGGCGGTAGAGCTTGCCGGGTTGCAATTTCACCGAGGGGGCTTCGCCGTGGGCGGCGCGAACCCCGGCGGCCTTGGCCCGCGCCGGGTCATTGGCATACTGCCAGAAGTTGTCCCAGATTTCGCGCTCCAGGTCCGACATCTCGGCGCCTCGGCTGTAGGCGGCGGGGCGAGAGCCGATCGCGTCGAGCACGAAGCCGTCGTTCGGTTCCTGGAATTCTCCGAATAGCCGGCGGAAGAGGCAGACGCTGGTCGCGCGGAGCGGATCGCCCGCTTCCACGTGCTCGTCGGCAAATTTCGCAACCCAAGCGTCCACGTAGATCACGTCACCGTCGATCGTGTACTCGCGCGGCTCCTCCAGTGGGCGGCCTTCATCGTCCACCTCCACGAAGTTGAATCGCGTGCGCAGCGGTCGCGGCGAATCATCGGCAGCTTCGTTCGCCGCTTGAGCGTCCTCGACCGGACCCTGTTCCAAAACAACAATCTGTGCGACGCGGCGGTCTACCTTCAGCAGGCGCACCGCGGTCTCCAGGCGTTCGATCTGTCGACGCTTCGCGGCAACATCCTCTTCGAGCTCGCTGATCTTGGCGCTCTTAACCTTAAGCTCGGCCGCCTGCGCGCGAAGGCGCGAGTCGCGCTCGCGCAAGGCCAGATCGCGCTCGAAAAAATGCCGATATCCCGTCCATCCGCCGTAACCCAACAACGCCACGAAGGCCAAGGCGGCCACGGCTCGAAACAGGGCGGCAAGAGCCGAAATGGTCTTTAGCACGGTGACAATTTCCTAGTGTGAAATAGCATCATAATCAACACCCCACGCCGCTTCGCCCCTCTCTTTGACTCTACTCAAGGGAGAGAGCGGTTATTTCATCGCAGAAGCAAGCGTAGAAAGTAGGAAAAACCTCCTTCTACTCTCTACTCTCCAATTTCTCGTTTCGCTTCTCCGTGCCTCCGTGGTGCAATTCTACGTATCCGTCGCCGCCGTGCACGGTCACCGGCTCGTGCTTCCGCGAGAAATAATCGGCCAATTGGCGATAACGTCGGTACAGTTCGTCATAGGTTTTCCGATTGCGACGATCGGGCCGGACCGTGATGGCCGCCGGGCTCTTCCGCGGACCGGCCATGGCGCAGATCGCCGCCGAGGGCGAAGAGAATCCAGTGACCTTCTTGCCGGCCGCTAGCACTCCGAGTATCGCGGCGCCCAACGCCGGTCCCTGTTTCGACGGCGGAACGAGTATTTCTCGCCCGAGCGTGTCGGCGTAGATGTGCAGCAACAGAGGATTGTGATGAGGCAAGCCGCCGGTAGCCACCAGTCGTTTGACGGGGACGTCGCCCGCCTCGAACAGCTCGACAATCCACCGCAGCCCAAAGGCCGATGCCTCCAAGATCGCTCGATACAGGTGCGCTGGTCCGTGGCCAAGCGAGAGGCCGGCGAATGCGCCCTTGAGCGATCCGTCCATGAGCGGCGTGCGGCAGCCGTTGAACCAATCGACGCAAGCAGCCCCCTCGGCCCCCGGCGGGAGCGCCGCGGCCTTGCGGCTGAGCGCCGCAAAGTCTCGCGCGCCCACCAGGCGACGGAACCAATCGAAGGCGTCACCGACTGCCGCCTGCCCCGTCTCGTATCCAAAGAAACCGGGCAGAATGCCCCCATCGACCACGCCCGCCACACCGGGGACGAGCGCCTCGATCCGCGAGTTCAGCATGTGGCAACTGCTCGTGCCCATGACCATCACCAGCGTGTCCGGCTCGGCGACCCCGGCGCCCGGCACGCCCGCGTGAGCGTCGATCACGGCGGCGCTCACCGCAATCCCGGGCGGCAGCCCCAAGCGCTTCGCCATCTCGGCCGAAAGCTCACCGGCGGCCTCTCCCGGAGCGAGCAGGCGTCCGCGCATTTTTTGTTGCACCACGTCGGCCATTTTCGGATCGAGCGCGGCAAAGAATTCGCGCGAGGGATACCCCCCGGCAGCGTTCCACATGGCCTTGTAGCCAGCCTGGCAGGTGGAACGTGGCAACTGCTCGGCCGCGCCGCCCACCAGCCGCCAGACGTACCAGTCGCCCGCCTCGAGCCAGACTTCCGCAGCGTCGTAGACGCGCGGCGCGTTGTTCAGCGTTTCCAGGACTTTTGGAAAAAACCACTCCAGGCCGATCGTGCCGCCGTAGCGGTCGAGCCAGGGCTCGCGGCGTTCTCGCGCCACGGCGTTCAGTCGGTCGGTCTGGCTTTGCGCTCCGTGATGCTTCCAGAGCTTCGGCCAGGCGAATTTTTCCTTGGTAAACGCCTTCAGTTCGCACAGCGGGGTGCCGTCGCGAAGCGCGGGCAGCATCGTGCAACTGGTGAAGTCGACGCCGATCGCGATTACGTCGCGACCTTCAACTTTAGACCTGCGCAGCGCTTGGCGAACCGCCTTGGCCGAGGTGTCGATCCAGTCGCGCGGGTCCTGCAGCGCGAAGTCGGCCGGCAGCCGCTCGCCGGTTGTCGGCAAGCGTTCGGTGATCTGACCGTGAGGGTATCGTGCAACGGCGGAGCCGACTTCGCGGCCGTCGAGGCCGACAAGTAGTGAGCGCACGCTCTCGGTGCCGAAATCGAGGCCGAGCGCGATCAGGTGGCTTTTCGACATCGGCGGACGATTGCGAAAAAAAGGAGAGACTTGATTCGGCAATGCGAAACGCGCAGTGTCGCAGGCGCATCACCCGTTGTCAAAACAGCATCCGTCGACTGCAAGCGAGTGTTAGCCTCTGTCACGGCGTCTTACCCCCCGGCGAGTCGCCGGGGGCCGACGCGCACGAGGGGCATGCGTTGTTGTCGAATCGGTACCGCCCGGAGACGCGTGAGCGCGGAACGGCACGTTTTTCGCTTGACCAGGGAGTAATCGCACGAGTAGTATCGAAGGTGTAGTCGTTGCCGGCGCGAACGTGGCACCGGCCGGACTCGAGGCTCGCGAAGCGCCAGACTGGCTTGGCGCTTCGCCGGCGAGGCAATGGTTTGCGAAAGGAGGTGATCGATGTGTAGTGGTAACCAGAGGTGGCTCGTCTGACGGGCAGCCGACGGGCTGCTCGACGGCGGCCGGTCTGAGGTCCTGAGGATGGTCGCTTGTGCGACCGAGGATTTCGCGGCGCCAGTCGTTCAGGCAGCCACAATGCTTGTTTCGTAATAGCGTGCGAGGGACCGGCGAAGACTGACTTTGCCGGTCCCTTCGCTTTTTCCACGACCGTTAGCTCTTAGAATATCAACCGAGCGTGTGCCGATTGGCCATGGACCGAACAAGCAGAAAACCTACCATGCCACGGACCATCGAGATGGTCGACTCGGCAATGGTCGAAGGTCTGCGACAAAAGACCGAGGCCGAGCGATTTCGCACCGCTTGTGGAATGTGGCGTTCCGCGCGGCAGATGCTCCTCAACCTGCTTCGCGCCGAACACCCCGATTGGTCCGATCAACAGATTCAAGATGAAGTAGCGCGGAGACTAGCGCATGGAGCCGGCTGATCTTCTCGCTGATGCATGTCTGGTTCTGGATTCGCTCGGTGTGCCGCATCTCGTAACCGGATCGATGGCCATGGGTCTCCAGGAGATCTGGCGAGTGGTGCTGGAGCAAATGGACAAGCCATGATGAAGCTTCGGATGGTCGCAAAAGTGGGTCGCGCTCAGCGTGTAGCGCGCCGGCGTCGCGTCGCGGCAACGCAGATTTCCTGGCGATTGTGATAGAGCTGCCGCGCGCGGGCCTGGTAGCCCCAGGACGCGACGCGGCCCAGGTACGAGTCGACACGCGCGGCCAGCGACCAATCGGTCAGCTTCAGCGTCAATAGCATGCCGCGCACCTCGCAGTCGCTCCGCGTGACGATCGACTCGACGCTCGCGAGTGTGTAGTTGGGGGCCACGTTCATATCGGCCACCAGCCAGCGCGCACCGCGGAATTCGCGCCGCCGGACGTCTTTGGCTCGCTTGCGAATATGCACAAACCGAGGATGGGCGAGTACCGCGGGATGGATCTCGGCCGGGTCGACGGCCGTTACGCGAAGACCCCGCTTCAAGAGCGCCTGAGCCGCGCCGCCCGGGGCCGCGCCGAGCTCGAAGCAGCGATCGCCCGCGCGCAGTGGCAGGCCAGACCAGAGTAGCGCCTCTTCCGTTTTCAAGTAGGCGCGCGAGACCGCCTCCGGCGGGAGCTCGATCTCACATCGCCCACCGGGCCAGCGGGAGTATAGTCCGCCGGCGCGATGACTGCCAACCCACCATTCATCTTGCGTGACCAGAATACAGTCGAGCACCCGCTCGCCTGCTCGAGCCACGGCGCCGCTGGCGGGATCATGCGCGAGGCGGTCATTGGGGCGCGCGAGGTAAATCGCATCGCGCGCTTCAGCAACCCACGGCGGCGGCGCACGGTCGCCAGCTCGGTCACGCGGCGGCCGCGTGTCACGCTGCCAGACATGGAGCCGGTCGAATGGCTCCTCCGGCGCCAGCTCCCATACCTTTCTGGCACGCTCCTCGACGGTGCAGCCGCCAACCTTTCCCTGCGAGTAGCCATACGAGCGTGCGAAGACGCTTGGCAAGTGGATCTCGCTGGCAAGAGCAGCCGCGGCTGGCAACTTGAACGTGAGGAACGCGCGGCGAGCGTAGGCGACGCGCAGCGCAGGCCAACATCGCGCGAGCTCTTCCTTCACCGCCGTTTCGGCGCCCACCTGACAAGTCACGAAGAGGAACGAACTGGTTGCGGACGGAGAAATCGTGGCCGTGTCGTTGGTGGATTGGGGTGACATGGGGCAATTATGCCGCCTGGCGCGCGGCGGCAGGAGAAAGTTTACCAAGGAATTACATGGCCGAGACGCCGCCGTGACACTCGCAAACCCCTTCCATTTTAGAATTCCGGTGACGAGACGAAGTAGAAGCAGCGTCCGGCGTTGACTGCCAAATGACTCGACTCGAAAAGGAACACCGAGCGGTGCAAACCAACACAATCATGAATGGCGGACTGGGATCGAGTGCGGTTTGTATGGATTTGGATTCGAATCCACGCACCCAGCAATCCGAGCGCGCCTCGTTGCGCGCACGCCGCTGGGCTAACGGCATCGACTGGTCCACGGCCCTGTGGATTGGCTTTCTGCACGTCGCGGCGCTGGCCGCGCCGTTTTGCTTTACATGGAAAGGGGTGGGAATCTGGTTTCTTTTGAGCTGGCTGACCGGTGGCATTGGCATCTGCCTGGGGTACCATCGGCTCTTGTCGCACAATAGCTTCGGCGCGACCCACCCGCTGCGGTGGTTGATCGCCTGGCTGGGCGGTCTGGCCGGGCAAGGGTCGGCCATCCAGTGGGTGGCGATGCACCGCAAGCATCATGCGCTTTCCGATCAGGCAGGCGATCCGCACTCGCCACTTGATGGGCCCTGGTGGAGCCACGCCATCTGGTTCATCCCTCGGCTCAAGCGTGAAGTGGCACGCGCCTTGCATCAGCACTATGCGCCCGATTTGCTCAAGGACCCCGTGATGCGGTTCCTGGACAAGACGTTCATCGTGTGGCACCTGCTTTTGGGCTTCGGACTGTTCGCGCTGGGGTACTTGGTGTGGGACACGTACACGGCGTGGTCGCTGGTCGTGTACGGGATGTTCGTGCGGCTGGTGTTCGTGCTGCACTCGACGTGGTTTGTCAATTCGGCCACGCACATGTGGGGATACCGCAACTATGCCACCGACGACGAGAGCCGCAATCTGTGGTGGGTCGCACTGTTGACGTTTGGCGAAGGGTGGCACAACAATCACCATGCGTTTCCGCGAATGGCGCGGCACGGCCACCGCTGGTGGGAATTCGATCTTACCTACGCGACCATCTGCATCCTGGAAAAACTGCGCCTCGCGCGCAACGTGGTGCACGATCTGCCGCAGCGATTCTCGCGGCAAAGAATCGTCGTCGACGGCTGATCGAACGAGCCGAGCGCAAGCGCGTGCCGCCGGTAAACCATTGGAGAGCCGCCGGCGACCAATCAGAGAGCCGCCGGCTTTATGCCGGCGGTCCGTCGGCGACAAAGCGATACCCAGCCCCGCGATGACTCAGAAAATGCCGCGGCCGCGCCGGGTCGCGCTCGAAGTACTTGCGCAGCCTCAGCAGGAAGTTGTCCACGGTGCGCGTCGTGGGACTATTCTCGAACCCCCACACGTTTTCCAACAACTCCTCGCGCGAAATGACGCGCCCTTCGTTCTCCACGAAGTAGCGCACCAGCTTCATCTCCATGCTGGTCAGTCGCAGCGGCTGCCCGCGGACCGTTACCTCGAAGGTGTCAAAGTTGAGCTGCGCGTCGTCAAAGGCGTACATCGACGGCGCGGTCGCGGTGGATGCGGCGTGCACCAGCCGCGTCGCATGGCGCGCGATCAGGTTGCGGACGCGGCTCAATAGCTCGTCCAAGTCGAAGGGCTTCATGAGGTATTGATCCGCGCCGACGTCGAATCCGCGCGTACGGTCCTCGGCCAACGTCCGCGCGCTGAGAATCAACACCGGCACGCCGTTGCCGGCGTCGCGCAGCGACCGGCATACCGCGTAGCCGCTCATGCCCGGCAGCATCAGGTCGAGAATCACCAGGTCGATTTGCGCCGCGAGCTCCTCGATCGCCTTGAGTGCAGTGGGCCCGTCGGGAACCGTGGTGACCTGGTAGCCTTCGGCCTCGAGGTTGTACTTAATGCCGATCGCCAGGTGCTCTTCGTCTTCGACGACAAGGATGTGGTGCATGGTGCGTTAGTCCTTCACGGCGACAGGACTTTCGATCTCAACCGGCGCGGCCGGCGCGGCGCGGCCGGGCAACTGAACTTCGAAAACGGTGCCCGTGCACCCCTCGCGGTCACGAACCGTGATCGTGCCTCGCATCCGCTTCACAAGCGTGCGAACGATATAGAGCCCCAAGCCCGTGCCGGGCTTGTCGCGCTCCAGCTCTCGGCCCAAGCGGACAAAACGGCCGAAGATCGTGCGGCGGAGCTTGTGCGGAATACCTCGGCCGTTGTCGGTGATGCTGACGACAACCTTCTCGCCCAGCGGTCGGCAGGCGATTTCCACCTCCGGCGGGTTGCCGGCGTATTTTACGGCGTTGTCGATCAGGTTGCGGAACACCAGGTCGATCTCGAAGGGTGAGCCGCGCACCACCGCAGGCACCGCGTCGCAGCGGACGGTCTGTGGCGCAACACGGTAGGCAAGGCACACCGCCTCCGCCGCGCCACGCAGCAGGAGCGACAGTTCGACCTCCTCGACCGTGCCGTCGACAGGCTGCTGCTCGACGCGCGCCGCGTCGAGCAGGTGATTGATCAACCGGTCGAGCCGCTCCACGTCGTCGAGCATAAAGCGGTAGAAATCGGCCTGCTTCGCTTCGGGAACCTGTCGATGCTCGAGTGTCTGCAGGTAGAGCTTCAGGGAAGCGATCGGAGATTTTAGCTCATGCGTGACGCTGTCGATGAAGTTCGATTGCCGTTGAGTCAGGTTGATGGCCTTGATGGATAGCGAGAGGTAGATGACCACCCCCACCAGCACGAGCACCAGAAACACCGTGCCCACCGACAAGAGCGTCCAATACAGGCCCGAGAATCGTGTGCCGGCCAGCGCCTCGCGCACCGACAGGATCACCCAGCCCACGGTCAACGCGACCAAGAGCACGATCATCACCACGCCCAGCGTGATCGGAAGTTTGAGCGAGCGGCGCGAGGACATCGTGGCACCGTGCAAAAGCGGTCTGGTACAAAATTGAGCCTACTGGCCGAGTCGCGCGGGCGTCAAGATTCGGCCGGTTAGTGACCTGCGCCGTGCCTGGCGCGATGTAGTACAATACTCGCCACCTGGCCAGAGCCGGTTACCGCCGAGCCAAGCCAACGGTGCACCACGAAGGAGGTTGGAGAATGAGCTCAAGCGAAATGCGCTCGCACGATGCCCACCATGCGAGTTTTGCACGGCGAAGCCCCTTCGCACCGCCTGCCTCGGATTTGATTCGCGTCGGCTCGCGGCGGTGGTTCTTGCAGACGGGTTTGTCGGCCGTGGGCGGGTTGTCGCTGGCCGACTTGCTGCGACAGCGCGCGCTTGGTTCGCCGGCGGCCGAGACGGCTGGCAACCGTAACGGGGTCATACTGTTCTGGCTCTCCGGCGGACCCAGCCATATCGACATGTGGGATCCGAAGCCGGATGCCCCGCGTGAAATCCGCGGCCCCTACCGCGCGATCTCCACGAGCGTGCCAGGTACGAGCGTCTGCGAACACCTGCCGCTGCAGGCGAAAATGATGGAGAAGCTGGTATTGATCCGCTCCGTCGATTGCTCGGCCAGCAATCATACGCCGATCACGATGCAGGCCGGCAATGCCTTGGCGCGCCGGACCGATGATGGCAACGACGGCGCTGGCTACCCTTCGATGGGGTCGATCGTCGCGCGCTTTCGCGGGCCCAACGATCCGTCTCTGCCGGCATTCGTCGGGTTGGCCGATTCCTGGAAGGCCGATGTTTGGGGCGCTGGCCACTTGGGTTCGCAGTGGGAGCCAATTAGCGGCAAGGAGCTTGTCGGGCGTTTCGCGCTTCCCGAGCGCGTGCGTGTCGATCGCCTGCAAAACCGCGAGGAGCTGCGTCGCCAGTTCGATCGGCTCGAGCGCGGGCTCGACCGCGAGCACGTGATGGACCACCTGGACCGCTACCAGCAGATGGCGCTGTCAATGGTTACCTCGGGAAAAGTCGAACGCGCGTTTGACCTGAGCCAAGAGTCCGATTCGTTGCGCGACGCCTACGGACGCGAAAGTCTCGGCGAAAAGGGACTGCTCGCGCGCCGGCTCGTCGAGGCCGGAGTGAGCTTCGTCCTGGTGAGCGGCGCATGGGGCTACTTTGATCATCACGGCGACGAAGTCCGCTGGGGCGGCATCGAAAAGGGCTTGACGCCGCTCCTGCCGAAGGTGGATCAGGTCATTCACGCGCTGGTGAACGATTTGGAGTCGCGCGGACTGCTCGACAGCACGCTGGTGCTGATGATGGGCGAGTTTGGCCGCACGCCGGTGATGACCCCCACCGCCGGGCGCGGACATTGGACGAACGTGATGTCGATGTTGGTGGCCGGCGGCGGCGGCCGCGGCGCGCAAGTGATCGGCTCGACCGACCGCAAGGGGTACGACATTCAGAGCCAGGCGGTGCGGCCGGCCGACCTGGCGGCAACCGTCTTGCGCCACATGGGAATCGACCTCGCGACGCATTGGACCAACGCGCAAGGCCGGCCAATTCCAATCGTCACCGAAGGCGGCCGCCCGATTCCGATGCTCATTTAGCAACCGCCGGTGCAGGGGCCTGATATTCCTTGGTGAGCCGCCGGCGGAATTGCTGTCTCTACAATGTTTCGGTTCGCCAAAAGACCCCTCTCCCCCTTTGGGGGAGAGGGCAGGGTGAGGGGGTTTTTTCGCGGGTGTTTCACCACGAATCATCGCTCGGTCCCAATAGACCATTCGAATCCGGAGAAAGTTCATGCCAGAGCAAAATTGGGAATTGCTAGGCAGCCGCGTCCTGGTCGAGCACCGCATTCTACGCTTCGAGGCCGACCGTTATCGCGTCGCCCCCTCGGGCAACGAGGCGGACTTTGTCCGCATGGTTAGTGACGACTGGGTGAATATTGTGCCACTGACGGCCGAGCGCCACGTCGTCATGGTGCGACAGTATCGCCACGGGATACGCCGCGTGACGCTGGAGATTCCCGGCGGAATGGTCGACGCGGATGAATCGCCCGCGGCGGCAGGGCTGCGAGAGATGCGCCAAGAGACCGGCTACGCCGCCGAGCAAGCAACGAGCCTGGGCGAAATCTGGCCGAACCCGGCGATCTTGAGCAACGTGTGTCACTTCTTTCTGGCCGAAGGCGTGCAATACTCCGGTGAGCCGACGCCGGACAGCTATGAGCACATCGAGGTGGTGCTCGTGCCACTCTCCGACATTCCGCGCCTGATCCGCGAGGGAGAGATCCGCCACGCACTGGTGATCGCGGCGTTTGCGATGATGGGAGTTTGCGCCACGCCGCATGGACGCAGCGGCTAAACGCCGCGTGCCACTCTACGTCGTTATCCGTATCAACGGAAGAAATCCGCAGATAACGCAGATGAATTACAGTGGATGCGACAGCGAGCGGTGCGGCACGCGGTACCCTTACCTCCGTCTGAAAACTGCGAAATCTGTGCAATCCGCGGATTGATTCAACAAGCGTTAACGGCATAGGGTGCCACCGCTGGCTTGTCCAGCAGTGTGAGACACTACGGACAGATTCATGCCTTCGCTTCGCGGAGCGCCGACTGAATCATGACGAACTCGCCCAGGTTGTCCATGGTCATGATCCCCACAAGCTGGTTGTCGCGCACCACCGGGATCGAGTGACAGCGGCAGGCTTGCAAGCGCGGGACGATCGACTCGAGCATTTCCAGCGGATTGGCTGTCTCGAAGCTGCGCTCCATGACCTCGCCGACGTTCGACTGTTGACCTTCCTTCGCAAGTGCGTCGAATAGCTTGTCGCGCGTGAGCACGCCCACCACGTGGCCGTCGTCGACGACGGGAAAATCTTGCTGGAAGCCAGCAACAACGTGGTTGACGGCCTCGGCAAGCGGATCAGAGGGCGCAAGCGTGCGGTAGTCGGTGATCATCGCGCGGCTGACGGGGATTCCGGCAAGCGCCGACTGCATCATCGCGTAGCTCGATTCCGCGGTGGCCCCCACCCAGACGAAGAGCGCGATGAACACAAGAAACGGATTGCCAAACAGGCCGGCGAAGCCGAACACCAGCGCCATCAACTGGCCGATCGTGGCCGCGACCTGAGTCGCGCGGACGTAATCGAGCCGCATCGCCAAAAGCGCGCGGAGCACGCGGCCGCCATCCATGGGAAACGCCGGCAGCATATTGAACGCCGCCAAGAGCACGTTCACCGCGGTCATTTTGGCCAGAAACGGCCCGCCCACCACCGCCAGCTCATCCATCGTCATCGTGCCTCCGAGAATCGAAAGCAGCAGGAAGAAGAATGCGGCCAGGGCCACGTTTACGGCTGGGCCCGCCAAGGCGACGACCAGCTCCTGGCTTGGCTCGCTGGGCATGCGTTCCAGGCGCGCCACGCCGCCGATGGGCAGCAGCGTAATGTCGCGAGTCTGGATGCCGTAGCGGCGCGCCGCCAGCGCATGGCCCAGCTCGTGCAGCACGACGATGGCAAACAGTGCCACAATGAACAACAGGCCCGACAGTGCGTCGGCAATGCTCTGTCGCTCGGTGTAGTGCGCGATGGCAACCCAGGCCAGCAGGATGAGAAACGTGGCATGGACGAAGACATCGATGCTCGCAATCCGACCAATTCGCCAAGACCATTTCATGGCGGCGGTTCCTGTGATGCCAGGTGACAAGCGCGCAAAGGCGCGGCCATTATAGCCTTACCGGTCGCTGAGCCCGCTGACGAAAGCCACCCAAGTGGGCTGAGGTGGCCGATGCGCTGGCGTCGCGTCACCGCCGTGCCGAACGAACGCCGACAGATGGCTTACCCAGCGACGGGTGTCGCGGTGCGCCGCGTCTTACCACTGGCCGGCTTGTTGGCGCCGGCGCGTTTCTTGGCGGCAGGATTTAGCGGCGCGGATTTCTTCGTGGTGGGTTTCTTGGTGTTGTCAGCGTGGGTCGCGACAAGGGTCTTTTTCTTCCGCGGCGTTTTTCGCGAGCCCTTGGTGGCCGATCGGCTGGATGGTTTTTTGACCGTGGATCGTTTGGCCGCGGCACGGCGAGGGCCTCGCCGCTGGGTCGGACCTTGGGCGGCGCGGGCGGCCAACAGCGCCGTCGCCTCCGCATGGGTCAGCTCCGCGAGCACGACGCCTTTTGGCACGGAGGCGTTGGTCACGCCGTCGGTCACGTAGGGCCCATAGCGGCCCTCGAAGAGTCGTATGGGCTGATTGGTGACCGGCGAGGCCTCGAATAGGCGAAGCGGCTCGCGCGGGGCGCCAAAGCGCCGCCGCATTTGTTTTGGCTGGGCCAACAGCGCCAGCGCCTCGTCGAGCGAAACGGAAAGCGGAGACATCGAATCGGGAAGCGATCGCGTCTCGTCGCCGCATTTTACATAGGGGCCAAAGCGACCGTTGTGCGCCACGACGACGTTGCCCGACTGCGGATCCGGCCCCAGCTCGCGCGGAAGGCTTAGCAGACGCAGGGCGGTTTCGAGGTCCACCTCCTCGGGCTTCATGCCGCGCAAGAGCGAGGCGTTCCGCGGCTTTTCCGGATCCTCGGGCTGGCCACGCTGCACGTACGGACCGAACCGGCCGACCTTGAGATAGACCGGGCGGTTCGTCTCGGGGCAGATGCCCAAGGGCTGCTCGGCCTGAGCCGCTCGATCCAGCAGCTCGAGCGCCCGTGCGAGCGTCAACTCGTCGGGCGCCAGGTCCTCGGGGATGCTGGCGCGGCGGTCGCCCTGCTCGAGGAAGGGGCCGTAGCGGCCCACACGCGCGTATACCTCGCCCCCGTCGGGGCCCTTGCCAATCAGCAGGCGATTGACCTCTCGCGCGCTGATCTCGTCCGCCTTGTTCTCCAACTGCCGCTTGAGTCCCGTGTGACCATTGCCGAAATAGAATCGCTTCAGGTAGTCGACGTGCTCGGCCTCGCCGCGGCTGATCGAGTCGAGGTCGTCCTCCATTTGCGCTGTAAAGCTGTAATCAACCAGTTCTGGCAGGTGCACTTCGAGCAGCCCGCTGACGGCGAACGCCACCCAGGTGGGCACCAGCGCATTGCCACGCTTGAAGGCGTAATCGCGTGCCTGGATGGTGTCGATAATCACCGCGTAGGTGCTGGGGCGTCCGATCCCCATTTCCTCGAGCGCCTTGGTAAGCGTGGCCTCGGTATAGCGCGCCGGCGGCTGCGTGGTGTGCGATTTGGGCACCAGATCCAGGCAGTTCAGCGCGGCGCCGGCCTGTACGTCTGGCAGCACTCGTTCCTGGTCCGACAGGTCCCCCTCGGGATCGTCCGAGCCTTCGACGTAGGCTCGGAGATAGCCGGCGAAGTCGATCGTCTTGCCGGTGGCTTGGAAAGTGGTATCGCCCCCTTCGACGACCAGCGACAGCCGGCGGCCGCGAGCATCTTCCATCTGGCTGGCGACGGTCCGCTTCCAGATGAGGTCGTAGAGCTTGAACTCGTCGGGGCTCAGCTCACTACGCAATTGCTCGGGCAGATCGAAGGGATGACCCGCCGGCCGAATGGCTTCATGTGCCTCTTGGGCGTTCTTGACCTTGGTGCGATAGACTCGCGGCTCGCTGGGCAGAAATTCGGGACCGTATTGCGAAATCACGAGCTCGCGAGCGGCCTCGATGGCCACCGAGGCCAGGTTGGTCGAATCGGTCCGCATGTACGTAATGTGGCCCGTCTCGTACAGGCTCTGGGCCACCTGCATGGTGCGGCGCGCGGTAAAACGCAGCTTGCGGTTGGCCTCTTGCTGTAGCGTGCTGGTGGTGAACGGGGGGTAGGGCCTGGATGTGTACGGCTTGTCCTCAACGGTCGCCACCTGGAAACAGGCGCCGCGAAGCTGCTCGACGAGTTCGACCGCCGCCGACTCGTCGAGGCTCAAAAGTGACTCGTCACGCAGCCGGCCGGTCGCCGGATCGAAGTCGCGCGTCGAGGGGATTTTCCGCCCGCGCACCGACACCAGAGTTGCCTCGAACTCGGCACCCGCTGCCGTGCCGAACGTGCCCAGTAGATCCCAAAAGGTCGCCGCGACAAACGCCATCCGTTCGCGCTCTCGAGCGACGATCAAACGAACCGATACGCTTTGCACACGCCCGGCCGACAAACGGGGCCGCACCTTGCGCCACAGCAAGGGCGAAACTTCGTAACCATATAGACGGTCGACGATTCGGCGCGTTTCCTGGGCACGGACCAGCGCCTGATCAATATCGCGCGGATGCGAAAGTGCATCCTGAATGGCTTCCTTGGTAATCTCGTGGAAGACGAGCCGATGGACGGGCACCTTGGGCTTCAGCAGCTCGTGGAGGTGCCAGCTTATGGCTTCGCCCTCGCGGTCTTCGTCGGTGGCCAGATAGAGTTGGCTGGCGGTCTTTACGAGCCCCTTCAGCTTGCGGACCTGCTGCGCCTTGCCGGGGGGGATGATGTAAACGGGCTGGAAATCGCGGTGGACGTTTACGCCCAGGTAGGCCCAGTCTTCGGCCTTGTATTCGGCCGGTATCTGCTTGGCGCCCTCGGGCAGGTCGCGGACGTGGCCGATGCTGGCCTCGATCACGAAGTTGCGACCCAGGAACTTACTGATCGTGCGTGCCTTGGCCGGCGACTCGACAATCACCAACGATTTGCCGCCGCGGTTAGCAGATTTTTTGGCCATCAGGATCGTAGCGCTGAATAGGGGTTGTTACGGCCAGCGACAGCCAACTATCCGACGAAGCAGTGGTTGAGTCAACCGGAAGCGCCGGAAGTGATGCGTCTCGATGCACCACCTCGCGACTCAATTCAGTCGTGCGGAAACGTCGGGACTCCTTTTTGGGATTGAATTTACGACCGGCGGTCCTACAATCATCAAGTCTTGTGCGCTCCGCGCGGAGAGTACGACCTCTTAATACTCTCGGTGGTCAGTTGTCAAGGCGTATTCCTCTGTAGGGGGGGTCCGGAAGGCTGAACTCAAATGGCAAGTCCGTTTTCCATTTTTCGCAGGCACCAGAAGGTTTTGCTGGCGGTGCTTGGCATTTTGTGCATGTTCTCGTTTATTTTTATCCCCATTTTCATGGACAGTCTCAGCTCGGGAGCCGCCCAAATTGACACCGTGGTCAGTACCAAGGATGGGCCGGTGAACGGTGCACAGTTGGAGTCCATGGTGCGCACGCGTGCGATCGTCAATCGATTTCTTTTCGAAGCGATGAGCTACGCCGCCGGGCGGCCCATGCAGCGAGAGGACATTCTCGGTCCGACCACTCCCGAGGCCGTCGTGGAGACGTGGATCTTGTCCAAGAAGGCCGAGGCGGTGGGAATCAAGATCAGCGACGAGGCGATTACTGAATTCTTGCGGCAGCGAACGGCCGACCGCGTCACCACCGACGAGTTCAACAAGATTATGAACAACTTGCAAATCCGCGGCGCGCGACAGCTCTATGACATGCTCAGGCCAGAGTTGATGGCGCTACAATTGCAGCAGCTTGTGCGCGCAACCGAACTGATGGGCCTGCCGTCCGTTCCGCCGGCCGTTCGTTGGGAGTATTACACTCGGCTCAATCGCCGCGCCAACGTCGAGTGTTTGCCGGTCCCCGTCGAGAATTTCATGGCTCAAGTCTCAGACGTGACGGACAAGGACCTCCGCGAGTTTTACGAGAAACACAAGGCGACCTATCCTGATTCCGACTCGCCGGCGCCGGGTTTCCATCGGCCTAAGAAGGCGCGGTTCGAGTATCTGGTGGCGGCCCACGACGATTTCTTCGAGCCCGCCGCGGTTCCCGAACAAGAGATCAAGGACTACTACGAAAAGAACAAGGACTCGCAGTTTGCGGTGAGACCCCCCGCCGGCGCGTTGATGCCGGCCGAGCCGAGACAGCCATCGCAACCGCCTGCGGCAAAGGTGGCCGAGCCCAAGATTGAAGGCGACCAGCCCCGCGCTGCCGAGGAGGCGAGTGACACCAACGCATTGCCCGCCGACGCAGTCCCCCCCGGCAACGGCGGTGCCGACGGCGAGCAACCCCCTGTGGCGGCGCCATCTGAAAAGAATCCAGAACAAGAACCGCAAAGCAGCGGTGCACCCAAGCAGCCGAGCGCGGAAGCGACGCCGCCGAGCGACGCCGCCGCGGAAACGGCCACGCCGCCGCCTTCCGAGCCCGTCTCCAATACCATTCCAGACGAGCTGATCCTGCCGCGTGACATCCGCGCGCTTGCGCCGGGCGCACACGAGCCGCTGTGGAAGGTTGAAGAGAGAATCCGCAATCAATTGGCCGGCCAACGCGCCTTCGAGAAGATCGACAGCATGTTGAAAGAGCTGACGATTGAGCTGGCGACGTACGGCCGCGCCCTATCGACCTGGGAGGTGCACGGCTCGAAAGGCAAGCCGCCGGCGCGGCCGGACTTCGGCGCCCTGGCAGCCACCCATCATCTCAAGGCCGGTGACACCGGTCTCATCTCCGCCAACGAGGCCATCGAGACGACCGACCTCGGAAAGTCATTTATCAGCGGCGCTGAGCCCTTCGTTGCGTCGGCCTATGAGCAGCTTGCTGACTATCGCCCCATTATGTCGATGGACCGCGATGGTAACGGCTACCTGTCGTGGAAGGTGGAGGCGACAGAGGATCACATTCCCGCGTTCGCCAAGATCCGCGCGGAGGTCCTGCAGGCATGGAAGCGCGTCGAGGCGCGCAAGCTCGCCGAGGCGTAAGCAAGGCGTCTGGCGTCGCAGGCGGCGTCGGAGCCCAACCGCGGAAAATCGCTACGCGAGGTGTTTGCCAGCGAGGCCGGCAAGAAGATCTTCGAGACCGGCTTCTTCAGTTGGCTGAGCTTTGGCGACGTCCCCATGTTTTCACCGAGAGTTCCTCCGCAACTCAGCCAGGTTCCCGGGGTTGAGCGCGTGGGGAATGAATTCATGGAGGTCGTTTTTGGACTCGAACCGCAAAACGTGGACACCGCGCGCAACCAGCCCCAGACGATTTTTTACGTTGTCCGCATGGTGGCCGTCGAGCCTTCGATCGCGGTACTCCGCGAGATGTTCATGGCCGACAGCTACCAGCGATATGCAAGCGTGGCGGCGGTCGAGGAACAGCAGCAATACCGAGCCTGGATCAAGGAGATTGAAGACGAGGCGGAGCTGCGCTGGGTGCCACAACCGGCGCCGGTTCGGCGATAAAGCAACCGCAGAGAAGCGCCGACGCACGGCAGCCGACGTGGTGCGTCTTCGCTGCGCTCGACACACCCGACTTTTTGCTTCTCTGCGGTTTCTTCCCTTGGCGCTACTCGTGAGCGCCGCGCAGCCAGAGGCCTCCGTCGACCAGGAGCGTGGTGCCGGTGATGTAGTCAGCGTCATCGGAGGCGAGGAAGACGGCTGCCTTGCCGATATCCGACGGGGTTCCGAGGCGTCCCCAGGGTAGCGTGGGGCCGGCACGCGCGATCGCCTCGGTGCCAAACGCCTCGTGCTCGCCGGGCGTATCGATCCAGCCGGGCTCGATCACATTGACGTTGATCCGCTGGGGAAGCAGCTCCACTGCGATCGTGTAAGCCATATTGATCAGCCCGCTCTTCGCGGCATTGTAAGCCACGCTCCGCGCGAACGGGATCCGCGCGTGGACGCTGGCCATGAAAATGATCTTGCCCACGCCGCCGCGCGCGACCATGTGGCGTGCGACGAGCTGGCTCATGTGAAAGCCGCCGTGAAGCGTGCCGGCCAGCACCTGTTCAAATTTGTCGGCCGGGTAGTCGAGAAACGGAGCACGAAAGGAGTAGGCGGGGTTGCTGACTAAAATATCGATGCGCGAGAAGGCGGCAATCGCCTCGTCGACAACACGCTGACAGCTCTCGCGCTCGAAGACATCGCCGGCCACCAGATGGCAGCGGCGGCCCAGCGCGAGGATTTCCTCGACGACCGCGGCGGCTTGCGGCGATTCCGCGCGGTCGTTGATCACCAGATCGGCCCCAGCACGTGCCAGCTCGATCGCGCAGCCGTAGCCGATGCCACGTGCCGCGCCGGTCACGAGGGCGTATTTGCCAAGGAGCTTCAAAGTTCGTGCCTCACCTGAGAGTGTCTGCGGCAAGCCATTACGCCAATTGTGCTGAGTTTGCAGTGCCACGCCAAGGTCCGCTCCCATACTAACGCGAGGCGCCAGCCGAGGGATTCGGGAGTCACCGCAGCGGATTGACCGAATCGATGGTCGCGACGTGACGGGCGCCGCCGCGGCAGTGTGGACCCAGCGTGCGGCGCGGACCCATTCCGCCCTGTCACGATCCCTCGGCTTGTGTCTCGGGTTCGTATCAGCGGCCGCGCACACACTCCGAGGAATGCTTAGGAAACACCATGGGGCAAATCACATGCTGCGGTCCGGCGGCCGGTGTCGCCGATTGGGCGACATCATGCTCGGCGTTTGACCACCAGCAGCGTCTCGTCGTTGGTGAGCGCGCTCGACGATCGAGTGTCGAGCATAGCGCGGGCGAGGTCGGCGAGCGCCGAAGCGGAGGCCCCCGCATGACCAAGGAGAGGCTGAGCCATGCCGCAGTCGGACCATGGGCGGCCGTCGGCGTCGAGTGCGTTGCGCACGGTATCGCTATAGACGACGAGAAACTCGCCGGGCGAAAGCGTGCACTGCCGCTCGTCGGCACTGACCTTGGGCTCGGTGCCCAGAAGGGGGGTCGGCGCGGAGAGTAGCTCCCATTTTTCGCCGCGCAACACCAGTGCGCCGAAGCGGCCAGCCAAAGCGTATCGCAACCGTCCGGATCCGCCGCTCGTGGCCGCCACAAAGAGACTCGCCGGGTGTTCGCCGGTGCAGCTTGACCAAAGCGTGCGACCGGCGCGCTCGAGCAGCACCGCAAGATCGTGTTCGTAATGCGCGTGCGCGCGCAGCGCGCCGCGTAGCGCCGCTGCAGCAAGCGCCGTGTCGAGGCCTGGATCGTCAAACGCGCCGGCGGCGATAATCAGTCGTTCATCCGCGGCGACAAACCAATCGTAGAAATCGCCGCCGATCGGATGAGCGCGCCGCGTCCAACCAGCGAGATCCCAACCTTCCATCAGGGGGACGACTCGTGGAAGCTGTTCGTCCTGCAGCCGCGCCGCGGCGGCTACTTGCCGGCGGATCCAGGCGTTTTCAGCGCGGTCGGACAAGAGCATCTCGCATTGCAGCTCGGAGGCTATGCGGCCGGCGATGATCTCCACCAGTCCGGTCTGGTGATCGCTGAAGTCGCGCTCCTCGCGGCTATAGACCCAGAGCGTTCCCAAGGGCGTCGTCGACGTGGACACGGGCACGCAAACGGCTGAGCAAAATGGCTCAGGTGCACGCCAATATCGCATCATGCTGGGGTTCTGAAGCACCACGGCGTGACCCAATAGCGCCTCGAGATCGGCCATGGCCCCGCGCAGCGCGCGTGCAGGCTCGACCAGTCGTTCCGCCCCCAGGGCCCACGAGCTCCGCAGCTTGAGCACGGTGGTGTCGACATCGAGCATGTAGAGCGCGGCAGCGTGACCGCCGATCGCCTCAGCGCCCGACCGAAGTACCGCCTCCAGGCGCGCGGCCAGCAGCGCTGGTTCGTCGTCGCGGACCGCGACCGGAACGCCGGCGGCCAGCTCCGCTTCGCGTTGCCAAACGGCCGTCTGCGCCGCGCTGAGTTGTGCCAGTATCGCGCCCACCGCGCCGGCCAACTGTCCGGCGGTGGCCAGATCGACGCAGTCGGCGGAAGTGGGCGTTTGAACGCCGCGACGATCGATCCTGAGGTGTCCGGGAGCTTTTCCGACGCCCGGGTCGACCGGGGCGGACCACAGCAGGTCGGGATCGCCCGCGGGCGGTGCACCGGGTGCGTACCGCAGTGTCCACCCTGTTGCGCGTTCGAATGCTTGACAGACCTCCGCCAGAGCGGACAGGCCGTCAATTGCTTGCCCTTCAGTCGGGCGAGTGTCCTCCGTATGGATTCGCAGATAGTTCGGAATGCGTTTGGTCACGGCAGCCTGTGCGCCTCAGCAAGGTGACGCGAGAAGGTCCGTCGTCTTTGGCAGCGTGAGCAGCCGCGGATCCGACGGAATCGGAACCAGCGCGTGTTCCAACTTCGAGCCCGTGCTCTCCTTGCAAGCGTTCCAGCATCCGTGACCGGCAGAGTTTGACATCGGCCGAGCACGGTGGCCGACGTGAATGGCAATAAGGAATTCGGATTGTGCGGATCATGCGGCGCGACGAATGGCACGTGGCGCCGCGGAGCGCCATTGCCAAGCGGCGCTACCACTATTGGCGCGCGGCCGGCGTAAGCTAGCCGGCGCGTCAGAGTGACCGACGCAACGATTCCACCAGGGGGCTTGCACCGCCCCGTTCGCCACAGCGCGGCCGATTCTTCTCGCCGCGCGAGGCGTCCGCCAGCGCTCACTCCTTGATCAAATCGCGCACCGTCATTCCGGACGGGATCATCGGCAGCACGTGCTCCTGGTAGGGAATCTGCACGTCGAGCACGAAGGGGCCTTCGTAGTGGATCATCTCCGAAAGAGCGTCTGGCAAATCGTGCTTTTCCTTGACGTAGCGGCCGCCACAACCGAATCCTTTGGCAATCGCTACAAAATCCGGATAGCGCGACTTGGGGCCGACGCCGTCGCCCTGCCCCACGGCTTCTGGGTGGTCGATTGGACCCAGATACGTGTGGGCGCGATTGCCGGCGTGGAAGCGGTCCTCCCACTGTACGACCATGCCCAGGTGCTGGTTGTTGAGCAGCATCACCTTGACCGGCAGCTTTTCGCAGTAGCAGGTGGCCAGCTCCTGGATGTTGATCAGCAGGCTGCCGTCGCCGTCGATGTCGATCACGAGCCGGCCGGGAAACGCCGCCTGCACGCCCATCGCCGCCGGCAGGCCAAAGCCCATCGTCCCCAGGCCGGAGCTGGAGAGGAACGTGCGCGGCCGCTGGAATTTGTAGTGCTGCGCGGTCCACATCTGATGTTGACCGACGCCGACGGTAATGACGGGGTCTTCTTCGCGCGTGAGCTTCCACAATTCGGTGATGGCGTGCTGCGGCAGGATGCCGTCGAAGTCGTGGTTGTAAGTGAGTGGGTCGGAGCGCTTCCAAACTGCGATCTGCTCGAGCCAGGTTGAGATGTCCTCGGGCGGCTCGACCATCTTGTTCAGCTCGGCCAGCGCGAACTTCACGTCGCTGACGATCGGCAGATGGGCCTCCTTGTTTTTGTTCACCTCCGACGCATCGACGTCGATGTGCACGATCTTGGCATCTTTGGCGAACTCGGAAACCTTACCCGTGACTCGGTCGTCAAACCGCACGCCCAATGCCAGCAGCAGATCGCAGCCCTCCACCGCATAGTTGGCGTACACGCTACCATGCATGCCGAGCATGTGCAGCGACTGGGGATCATCGCCGGGAAACGCCCCCAGGCCCATCACGGTCATCGCCACCGGGATTCCCGTGCGGCGAGCCAGCTCCCTCAGCTCGTCCGAGGCGTCTGAGGCAATAATTCCACCACCGCAGTAGATGACCGGCCGCTTGGCGCGGCGGATCGCGGCCGCTACTTGCGCGATTTGCGCCGGCAAGGCGCGGCGGTCGCTCACGCGGTATCCGGGGAGTTGCATCGGGGCATTGAAATCCGGAACCGTTTGCGCCTGCTGCACGTCCTTGGGGAGGTCGATCAGCACCGGTCCGGGGCGGCCGGTCGTGGCAATGTGGAACGCCTCGAGGACGACGCGCGCCAGGTCGTCGACCTTGGTCACCAGGTAGTGATGCTTGGTGATGCCGCGGCAAACTTCGACGATCGGCGTCTCCTGGAAGGCGTCGGTGCCGATGACGCGCGTGGGGACCTGCCCGGTGATTGCCACCAAGGGGACGCTGTCCATCTTGGCGTCGGCGATGGCGGTGACCAGGTTCGTGGCGCCAGGGCCGCTCGTGGCCATGCAAACGCCCGGCTTGCCGGTGCTGCGTGCGTAGCCTTGGGCGGCAAACCCTCCCCCTTGTTCGTGTCGCGGGAGAATCGTGCGGATCTGGTCCTTGTACCGCGTGAGCGACTGGTGAAGCGGCATGCTAGCGCCGCCGGGATAGGCGAAGATCACCTCCACGCCATGGTCCACGAGCGACTGAACGAGAATATCGGCGCCGCTCATGATCGAGGTCGACGCGGCGGTGCGACTAAGCGTGGCCACGGGTGCGATTCATCCTTTTTTGACTATTTTCCGTCGGGGCCGGAACTGCCTCTCGGCAGCGACGGAGACACGAAAACCATCGAATGGTTCACCATACGGTGTCGTTCAGGGGGTTGCAACCATGACCGGCGAATCGACCAGCGAGCCTCCGCGTTTTTCACGGAGGTCCGATCGGGATAGGCTATCCTGCTGGTTCCGCGCGAAAACCACGCCGACCTCGTCGCGGTAGACCAGCCGCCACTCGTCCGATTGCTCCAATGCAGCAGGCAGATCCGAAACAAACCGGCGGCTCCAGATCACCAGGTTCACGTGGTAGGAATCGAGGATGCGAGCCCGATCCTGGTGCAGCCGCCAGACGTCTTCATATTTCTGCCAGACATCGTCGGGAAAGAAATCGACTCGCCCGTCGATGAACACCTTGACCTGCGGATCGAGGCAATACGTGATATAGGCCCCCCATTCCATCGGATTGTAGCAGCGCCCGGTGTATCCCCGCTTCCGCAGAAATTCGACCAGTTGGCGTGGCTCTTGCGCGGGAACGGCGAGACGTTTCGCGGGATTCAAGAGCGGATTCGCCCCGCGCGTCCAGGGTGTGGAGAGTATCGCCACCGTGATGAGCAGCGCGGCAACCACGTAATTGACCAAGGGTCGCTCAGGCTCCGTTGGCCCTGCTGGTCGAAAGCGCGCCCAAGCGGCAGCCACGTGCGGGGCCAGTAGCGGCGCCATGACAATCGACCACCAGATCACCATCCGCGATGCCCCGGCGCCCAGCAGCACGAAGGTGGCCAGCAGAATCGCTTCGAGCAGCTCGATCCGTCGTCCGGAAAGATTGAGCGCGAGGCAGGCGAACACCAACGAGATAAAGAAGGCGCGGCCGGTAAACGTGGCCATGGTCGGTGGAAGCCACTCGCCGATGCCGCGGTCGGTGGCCTTGTTCACCACGCCGAAAATGTAGTCGAGCGTCTCGGCAGGGTGCGGATTGCAAAACATGACGCCCGCGGCCACGACGACGGAGGCGAGGTATTGCCGCGCGAGCCGATCACGAACCACGGCACGCACGCCCTCGCTGAACCACATGCGCGCGGAGCGGTCAATGAAAAAAATGCCGGGCAGAATCACGCCCAAGGCAAAAGCGCCGTGCGAGTTCGTCCACAACAGCTCGACCAGCGCCACGACGCCAATCGTCCAAGCATGGCGCGGATATCGCCACAGCGCCAGTAATTCAGCCGCGAATAACAAGATCGAAAGGGCCTGGGTCCGCACCGCCAGGTTCGATAGCGCCAGCGTCAACGAAACGAGCGTCACGGCGGCCGCGATCCGCGGATTGCCGCATCGGTGGAGCGCTAGGCAGGTGACCAGCGCAAAGACCGCCGCATAGTTCAGCGCGGCGAGAAACTGCGCCAGTTCGAACCCCCCAATCTCCAGCGGCAGGTATAGGGCGCATTGCATCAGCCAGTTCTGGTTGATGAATGGACGATTCTCGATCGTGAAAGTAAACGTGTCGCGCTCGCAGAACGCGCCGTTTTGCCACGTCCACCGCCCAGTGGTGACCTGGTGCCAGAAGTCAAGCTGGTACTCACACTGGGTCGCGACGTAGATGAACGCCAAGAGCGCGGGCAGACAAAGCCAGCAGTGCGCAAGTCGCAGTTGCGGTAAGCGCCGGCCGCGGCGCTCAACGGTGCGTGGCCGGCCGCATGCAGCCAGGGGATCGATGATGGCCGAAGCACTGTGATTCACGCCTGGTACTCTTGCTCGTGCGGAAGGTTAACAGGAACGGGCTGATCGCCAGCGTCGCCGTGGCCAGGAAAACCGTGGGCATAAAGCCCACGGCTCTCGGATCGCGATGCGAATGCCGAACAGGCACGCGGCGATCACGATGCCGACTGTGGAAATCGCCTTGCCATACCAAAGGCTCGCCGGTTGAAAGCGAAACTCGACGTCGTGACGGCCCCGTTCGACGAGTGCGGCCAGGAAGTCGCCGTTGGCGCGTAGCGTTCGCCCCGGTTGATTGTCGACGAGGACGGTCCAGCCCGCGTGGTAGCTTTCCGTCAAGCACAAAAGCTGCCGGCCCGTCGTTTCGACGAGCAGACGAATGCGTCCCGGCCGATCGGCCAATATCCTCGCTCGGCCGAGCGCTGAATCCGAAAGCTCGATCGGCTCGTCGACGATCGCGGCGGTTCGTAGTTCGAGCGTCTTGAGATCGGCGGCGCGAACTCGGCTCACCACCGCTTCACGAACAAGCCGGGCGCGCGGCATGGGATCGGGGACCTTGTGCCACTGATGGTCGTGCGAGATCAAGCTCGCGATGCCGGTGGCTGCCTCGCGCCTCACCCAACCGGCGCCGGCCGCGCGGAGTGCCGAGACATTGCGGTAGTCCAATTCTCGCGCGGGCTGGAGGCCCACATAGCCGTCGACACGCCGCCACGAGCGCATGAGGAGGCGGTTGCCGACCGGGTCGATCTTTTCGCCGTGCCGCGCCAGATCGAACGCCACGGCCGTGCTCGGCTCGCCGGGCGGCTCGGGCAAACGGGCGATCAGCGCGCTGAGATCGGCCGTTTTTGTCAACACCGAATAGCTCAAGCCGTACACGCCGAGGTCAATCGCCGTGGCGACGACGAGGCCGATCAGCGCCCAGCGGTGACCGTTTGATGCGAGCGAAACGAGCGCCGCCACCACCGCCAGAATAGCGGGGCCGGCGAATACCGCCGGCAGCGTTCCGAGGTATCTCGCGTCCCAAACGAACCGCGAAGCGACCGCCAGCAAGAAGGCGAGCACAACGACCGCCCAAACGGGCCAGAGCCGGCGATGCTCCCTCGATTCGGCACCGGCCGCCCGCGACAGCTCCGAAAACGCGATCGCCGCAATCGCCGCCACGCTCAACTCGAACAGCACGGCATGGCGGCATGGGAAACGAAACTTCCCCACCACCGGCAGATATGTTTGCAGCGCGTAAAGGAAGCTGTACTTGCCCAGTGCCGCCACGAGCGCGGCGCCGGCGAAAACGACCCCAGCCCACAGGAGCGGATTCGTTTTCCCATCGCGCCGTCGACAAGCGAGCAACCACACGACGAGCAGCAGCGGCACGGCGCCGCAATAAAGCGTGAGCTCGTGCGTATTGCGTCCCGCGACACGCGAATCGAACAGGTACGGGGCGACAAGCTGCACCAGGTTCAGCGGGTGCATCGAGCCAGAGAATGCGAAGTCTGCGTCGACCGACTGCCGCGTCGATGCCGCGAGGTACTCAACCGATGGCAGAAGCTGGACCGCGCCGATTGCAATGCCCAGCATTTTGGCGACGGCGGCGGCACACAACCTGCGCATCGTGACTCGCTCGGAGAGCCGGACGAAAACAGCATAAGCCCCTTCCGCCAGCAGCGAGAACCAGACATATTGCGGATGCCCCAGCAAGAGCTGCGAACCGGTCGCGACCGCGATCGCCACGTCGGCCACGGCGCGATGCCGGCGGTCGCGCGAGCGGAGCGAGATGTCCCACATCCACAGCAGCCAAGGGACATGCGACATCACGGCCGTGGCGTTGGGGTGCATGAAACGCAGCAGGTTGGCGCCGCCGAAGGCGAAGGCAATGCCTCCGAATAGCGCCGCGGCCGGATCAACCTCGCGGCGGCGCAAGAATGCGTACATGCCCGCGGCCGCCAACGGGTAGTTGAGCAGCAGCTCAAGTCCAAACGCCCCGCGTAGCGGCAGATACCGGTAAAGCAGCAGGTGCCACGGGTGGTGCATGCCCCCCTGCCCCTCGCCAGAGATGTACATGCCGCTGAAGAGATATGGCAGCCAATCGAACGGCTCGCCGGTGGCCAGGCACTGCGCGTAAAAGTGCCTCAGGGGCAGATGAAACGCGCCGAGATCGTCGATCGTATACACGCGGCCGCGAAAGAACGGCAGCGCCAGCGCGCCGTAGAGCCCCAGCGCGGCGAGCATGACCCAGGCGAGCGTGTGGCGATCCGCGGCGGTTCGGCCCGTTTCGGTGATCGGTTCGGTTGACATCGTCATCGCCGTGCCACCGGCCGGCTCATGCCGGCCGCTCGCCGAGCCGAGTTGTGGACGCTCGCGAGACAAATTGGCGAGCAAAATTACTCGCTTGGCGAGCGGGAGGCGTAAGCCCCTCGGTATTCGTCACGCGCAGGAGGTTCAAGTGCGGACGGTCGAGCATCTCCAGCGGCGTGACGAGCTGCCGCCAGTCGTCGCCGCGCATGGGGATGAGCTCGTCATCGATCGGTCCGAGACGACAATCGGCCAGCCGCAGGTAGCTCACCTTCGTCGGGTCCAGACCGATGATCCGCGCGCAGGTGGCATCGACCGCCGTGACGTTTATGCCCATGAGCAATAGTCCGAGCCGGCGCGGGCTGCCCATGATCGGGCCGTCGCCCTCCATGCACACGATGCCGTCGACGATCGCCATCGTGCGCGGCAGCGCGGCATTGATGTCGACCACCGACTCGGGGATGCCCGCATGATGCAAGACATTTTTCGGCCAGCCGTACTTGATTCCGGGCATGACGCCGTAGAGATTCTTCATGGCCGCGGTCATGCCCACCCAATGATGAGTCTTGAGCTTGGGCATCGAAACGACCAGGTCGCTTTCCAGCACGCTCTCGGGCAGGTAAAGCTCTCGCAGCTTGCTCACGCGCGAGCGGTTGCCGACGCGGCGCACGTCGTCAACATTCAGGTCGACAAACGGCAGTCGCGCGGCGGCGAGTGACTCGCCCAGGCGCGACTCGAAGAGCGCCAACTCGGTGTCGCGGACGTGCCCTGGTCCTTCGCCGACGGTGACCGTCGCGCCCAGTTGTCGAAATACCTCGGCGGCCGCCACGACCACGGCCGGGTCGGTCGTCATGTGCGGCGCGGCGCGTAGCGGCTCGACGAGATTCGGTTTCAAGAGCACGCGCCGGCCGCGCAGCCAGGCGGTATCGAGCCCCACGGCCGAAAGCCCGTCGCGGATCGTCTGCTCCAGCGTGCCGTCGTAGCGTTGATTCCGCGCGACGAATACGGGACCTTCGCCGAGGAAGTTCGGCGCAAACAGTTTTGGCCAGCTTGTGTGGCGGAACCATTTCCAGCCGGCGAGCGCCATGATGGCTGCACCGCCGGTCGCCAACAGCGTGCGGCGCGAGCGGAGCACGCCGCGTTCACTCGGCACGGCTGGACAAGCCAGCAGTGGCACTTTGGTACTGTCAGCGTCCGTTTGCGGCGGCGGTTCTGCCTGGTGAGTCATTGCGCGGCGACCTTGTCGAGTGGAGAGAGCAATGGGCAGTCATCGGCTCGCGCGGCCAAGAGCAGTAGCGCCAATTTCCATGACTCGTGGGTGAGGGCGACGCGGTCGAACGCGGCCTCCAGCCAGCGCGGCGACTCGGATGGCGTATCGCCCTGCGCCGCCAGTCCGAGCAGTCCATAACCGAGCGAAATGGTCGGCGTGGCCGCGGACAACGTTCGCGCAAGATAGTCGCGCGATCGCTGGATTTGCCCCGTGGTGTCCGCTTCGCGCGCCAGCGCCACCAGTGTCAGGCCCGTGGGCGCGATGTGGGGGCGCAGATACTGTCCCAGGACACTGGTGTTGCCGTAGTTGCAGCCTCCCTCGGGCAGCAGCCGATCCATCAGCAGCCGTCGCGCCTCGCGCGCACGCGGGTGAACACCGTGGCCTGTTTGCTTGAGGGCGATCAGGTGCCAGGCGGTGGGCTCGACCCAGGCATGGGTGCCGGCGACCCAGGGCCAGCCTGGGATGCTGGGATCGTGTCCCATTTCCTTGTGTCGTGGATAGGCGCGCCCGGCGAAGGCAAGCGCCCAGTGGACGGCACGCTTGACGTTGTCATCGTAGGCGCGAGCGCCGGACGCCCAGGCCAGAATCGCCAGCGCCGTGGGCCACGCAGGCGCGCGCTGCGTGGCGGAGGGCCCTACGCTGCCGTCTGGGTTTTGAGCATTTGCGAGCCAGGCCAATCCTCGGCCGGCCGAGTCAAGCTGTCCATGCGCGGTCAGCGCCAGGGCGGCCAGCGCCGTCGGCTCGCTGTAGGGCGCCTGCTCGGCACGGTAGCCGCAACACGGTTCGGCGGCCAGGCGTTTCACGGCGCGACGAATCCACGACATGGTGCCGCCTCAGTCTCCAGTGACAACCAGCTCGCGAGCCGGGGGGTTTAACCCCCCGGTAATTCTGTACATCTAAAGTCTGGCATTTTTGTCAGTGGGAAGGAGTGCCCGACCTTTCGTTTACCCCGGCGGAATAAAATTCTCAAGAAATGTTAAAGTCCGGCGTTTGACAAGCCGCATGGGCGAACTAGGTTTTGTTGTGGACGGGCATGATGCACGCGAGTGAATCGAGCCCGTCCGGGCCGGCCGCGAGGCCGGCCGCCGCGTGACGAACCCGAAATTTCACATCTTTCACCGGGCGAGTCGCGCGGTAACAAGGCCTGTCGTCTCATCGTCCTCGACAAAGGCAAACCGGTCGCAAGGCCGGGGCGCAAAGCCAAGGGCCAGCGGCACACACCGCCGCGGGCAGCCTGGCTGCCGAAGGAGGTGAGCCAATCGCGTGAGAACCGTGACGGATTGGCAGATTCACTTCGGGCCGCGGGAGCTACGCTTTAGCGAGAGTTCCCGAGGCGCTTGTGCCGAGCGTTGTCCGACAACGCCGCGGCGCGGGCAATGGCGGGGAGAGGCGCGCATTGGTGAGAAACTGGGGCTCGACGGCGCACGCAAGCAGGCCAGCGCTCGCTTCACGGCGAGCGCCGCGCGGTTGGCGAGCCCAGCTTTAACCTGTTGGTCGTTTGTCCCCTGAATCAACGGTCGCGAGGCCGCGCGGGACAACGCAACGAAACGGAGGAGTGACCATGAATCTGCTCGCCAAGAAGTTGCAACGTTTCCTCGTTTCGGAAGATGGCCCAACCGCGGTGGAATACGCCGTGATGTTGGCGCTGATTGTGATTGTGTGCTTGACGGCCGTCTCGGCGATCGGCACCAATGCCAGCCAGACGTTCCAGGACGTGGCCGACTCGATTGCGGCGTCGTAACGTCGCCGGCGTAGTCAGGCCGCTTGAAAGCGGAGGAATTCAACCCCTCGGAGCCCCCAGCGGGCTCCGAGGGGACTCGTTTGTAATGACGACAAGTGCCAAAGAGAAAGTAGAGAGTAGAAAGTAGAAAGTAGAGAGGAGTTATCTACTTTCTACTTTCTACTCTCTCTTCGGGCGAGAAGAGTTTGAAGGCGAACGCGTAACGCAATTCAAGGAGTGAAGATCCCATGTATCCGCTGGTGCCCGTTGACACGCTCGCTTACGGCGTCGAGCTCGTGGTCTTGTTCTTCACGGCCGCCGCGACGCTGATGAGTTTTTTCCTGACGGGTCGTGCTACCCGATAGGTAAGCCGGAAACAAGAAAATGACATTCGACATTGCATCCACCGAATCGTCACGCCTGGCCGAGAACTGGCACGTTTGGCTTGTCGCCGTCACGCTGGTGCTGGCGGCCGTGATCGACGGCTACAAGCTCAAGGTGCCCAACTGGCTGACGTTTCCCTTCATCATCTCGGGCTGGCTCTTTAGCGGCGTGGCGTTCGGCTGGGAAGGGCTGTGGTGGAGCCTGGCCGGAACGGCCGTGGGGCTGGGGCTGCTGCTGCCCGCCTATGCGATCGGCGGCATGGGCGCCGGCGATGTGAAGCTGCTGGCGGGCGTTGGCGCCTGGGTGTGGGGAACCGTGACCTTCCATGCCTTTTGCGTGTCGGCCGTCGCGGGGGCGCTGATCGCCGTGGCGATGGTGCTCTACAAGCGAGCCTGGTCAAAGCACAAGGCTCAGTTCATCGGCATCGCCAACGAGATCATGACGATCCGCGATCCGAACCAACTGGCGGCACTGGCCGCCGAGCGGAAAAGCTCGATGTTGCTCTTGCCCTATGGCATTCCGATTGCCATTGGCTCAATTGCCTACTTTGCCTGGGCGGGGATGCTCCTATGAAATCGCATCGTGATGCTCGAAATGACGTTTTCTCCCAATGGGCCAACGAGTTCGGGGACGAACGTGACGGGACCCACAGCCGACGACCTTTCAAACTGGAGAAGGTCTACCGATTGTGCCGAAAGTATCGACGAGGCGCGGCCTTGGTTGAGTTTGCGCTCGTGGCGCCTGTGTTGGTCCTTTTGGTTTTCGGACTCCTCGAGTATGGACGGATGGTGATGGTCCAACAGGTCCTCACTAATGCAACGCGCGAAGGGGCGCGCATGGGCGTTCTAGACGGCGCGACCGCTTCGGAAGTAACCACCTTCGTCGAGGATTACTTGGAAGGCGCCTCGATCGATGGTGGGGACGTGACGATCGATCCACCCGAGCCTAGTGATGCCGCATTTGGCGAACCTGTCACTGTTACCGTCGACGTACCATTCGATCAAGTAACCTGGCTTCCGTCGCCAATGTACTTACACGGACAAACGCTCAGCGCGAGTACAAGCATGCGCCGCGAAAGCGCACAGTAATCACCTGACCGTTTGCCTCGCCGAAGGCGCGGCGCGAAGGGAATCGACGGTCAGGTCAGGAGGGCACCATGCGTCCGAAATCCATCATTCTGCTCGTGCTCGCACTCGGATGCGGCCTGGTCGCCTCGATCGGCATCAACCAGGTGCTGGCCAACCGCGGGCAAACCCCGCCCCCCGGCGAAACCGAGTCGATTTTCGTCGCCATGGTCGACGTGCCGCTCGGTCACGCCGTCTCGCCCGAGAACATGAAGCTCGAGGCCTGGCCCAAGGACAAGGTGCCGCCCGGCGCGCTCAAGAAACTCGAAGAAGTCGACGGTCGCCGCACGCGCACCAAGCTCTATGCCGGCGAGCCGATCCTCGAAGCCAAGCTGTTGACCAAGGGCGCCAGCGACCAGGGCGCCACGGCGCTCATACCCAAGGGGCATCGCGTCGTCTCCGTCCGTGTTGACGCCGTGAGCGGTGGCAGCAGCCTGATCGTGCCCGGCGACCGCGTGGACGTGCTTGTGCACCTGGTGAAGAACGAGGGCAAAGGCATCGGCGAGACGAGCACGCGCACCATCCTGCAGGATGTGAAGGTGTTTGCCGTCAATGCCACTTTCAGCCGCGAGCCGCAGGACAAGGACGAAACGGCCATCCAGGCCAAGACGATTTCGCTCCTGGTGACGCCCGAGCAGGCGGAGCTGGTGACCTTGGCCACGGAGATGGGCACGATCCGCCTGGTGATGCGCAGCCCCGAGGACGAGGCAGTCGCCTCGACCAGCGGAGCGCTCGTGCACCAGCTCTTGGGCAACGAAACGCGCAAGAGCGACCGCGACGACGAAAAGCTCGTCAAGGAGTCGAAGACCGGTCAGAACGACCTGGTCGACTTCCTCAACAAGCAAAAGAACGACGAGCCGGCCAAGGAAAAAGAGGCCCAGCCGAAGGAAGAGGACGTTCCCGGGCTCGTGTGGACGATGGTCCTGCTCGAAGGGAAGACGGCGCGGCAGGTGAATTTCACGGAGGGCGAGCGGCTGCCGGAAAGCGAGCCGCTGGTGGGCGCCGAAGAGGATTCACCGGCTGACAACACCACGGTCGAGACCGAACTGACCGAGGAGCCGCAAGAGGCTACTTCGGACGAGAATACAGACGGGCCGAGCACGGCCGAACCGGCGGAGCCGGCGGACGAGCCGACTGGGCCGCGCATAAACGACGAGACGTAAATCACCACGGAGGCACGGAGACACGGAGAAGAAGAGAGAAGGGGTGATCAAAAACCCCTCTCCCCTCCGGGGCGAGGGCAGGGTGAGGGGCGAGCCGCCGAGCAGGTTCAATCAACCCTCACCCTGCCCTCGCCCTGGAAGGGAGAGGGGCGCGATATCAACCGTCTCCGTGGCTCCGTGTCTCCGTGGTGAAAAAAGCGGTAGTCACGGTTGACGACCCGATTCGGTTACGGAAATCCGAAGGAAACGCAAGGATGTACGCACGCCTCCCGCGGCGCTTCGCCGCTTCGCACGGTATTCTGTTGACGCTCGCCACGGTCTCGGCCGCGCCCGCCTTGGCCAACCAGCCGCAGATCGGCCGCGCTCCGATCGTGCACCAGGTGCAGGAATCGAACGAGCGGCTGGAGATGATCGCCAACTCCAGCAAGATCCTCACGCTCGACGAGAAGATTCCGCAGGCGCAGGTCAACAATCCAGAGATCCTGGAATTAACCCCGCTTTCGCCCACGCAGATCCAGGTCTTCGCCAAGAAGCCGGGCGTCACACAGGTCAACCTCTGGAACGAGCGGCAGGAGGTCAAGACCGTCGACGTGATCGTCTACGGCGACGCCCAGGAGTTGGCCATGCTCCTCCGCTCGCAGTTCCCCAACTCGGCGCTCAAAGTGATCCCATTGGCTAATAGCGTGATCGTTTCCGGCCACGTGGATAACCCGACCCACGTGCGTCGAATCATCGAAATCGCCGAGGATTATCATCCGAAGGTGATTAACAACATTACCGTGGGTGGCGTGCAGCAGGTGATGCTGCACATCAAGGTGATGGAGGTTAATCGATCAAAGCTACGCGACATGGGCTTCGATTTCTCCACCATTATCGACGGAACCAATTTCGTAACGTCCAGCGCAGGTGGCTTTTTAGCTCAAGCGACAACTGGCACGGGCAATTTGTTCAGCTCAACCGGTGGTGAAACTATTGGATTCGGCATCGTAAACGGTGACGATGCATTCTTTGGGATTCTTCGAGCACTGCGCGATAACAATTGTGCAAAAATTCTTGCAGAACCGACGCTCGTAACCGTAAGTGGACGACCCGCGGAATTCGTCGTGGGGGGTGAAACACCCATCCTAGTCCCGCAGAGTCTTGGTACGATAGCCATCGAATACAAAGACTTTGGAACGGAAATTGACTTTGTTCCGATCGTTCTTGGCGATGGCAACATTCGTCTCGAAGTTCGCCCATCGGTAAGTGAAATTGATGACGCTGCGGGCATAGACGTTTTGGACATACACGTGCCGGGTTTTAGGACGCGACGGGTCGACACAGGGGTCGATATGCGAACCGGGCAGACTCTCGCAATTGCCGGCTTGATTCAAACAAGAGAGACGGCTCAAGTACGTGGCCTGCCGTTTGTAAGTGAACTTCCATACGTTGGCGCCGCATTTCGACGTACGCGCAGCGAGGTCGAGGAGATCGAAATGCTAGTCTTCGTAACGCCACAATTGGTCGAGGCGATGGACGCTGAAGAAGTTCCGCCGTGCGGTCCAGGCACAATGACTGAGTCGCCCTCCGACTGTGACCTCTACTGGAAAGGCCACGTCGAAGTGCCGCGATGCACCGGGTGCGAGCGGTGCCCGGGCGAGTCGGCTTCGCCTTATGGCTATGGCATGCCGGCGGGCGAGGGCGTTCCGTCGGATGTCGAAGCGGTGCCGCCGCCGTCGGTGCCGATGCCGGGCGAGCCCACGGCGAGCAAGGCGCGCAGACTGCAAGGCCACACGGCCGTACACCGCAACAGCCCGACCCGTCCCCACAATCGCTCCCACCGCACCGCCAACGCCAAACCAACCCTGATCGGCCCCGTGGGTTATGACGTACAGAAATAAGAGGAAGTTCACCACGGAGACACGGAGGCACGGAGACGCTAGGAAAGAGAGTAGGACAAGGTGAGGAAGGAATCGTCACGAAATATTGTGTTCGTATTGATCGATTCTTCATTTCCGTCCTTCTCAGTGTCTCCGTGCCTCCGTGGTAAACTTCATGGTGCTCAAGTATGAGGCGCTGACTGAGCGGGTGCTGGGTGCGGCAATTGAAGTTCATAGGGCGCTTGGCCCAGGGCTGCTCGAATCAGCTTATGAGGAATGTCTCTGCCACGAACTTAGCCTTGCGAGCTTGTCATTCGAACGACAAGTTCCACTGCCGGTGGTTTACAAAGGGATTAAGCTTGATTGCGGATACCGGCTTGACGTGGTAGTTGCTGACGTGCTCGTGCTGGAACTGAAATGCGTGGAGAAGCTAGCGCCGATACATGAAGCACAGCTCTTGACATACCTCAAACTCAGCGGCAAGCCGGTTGGACTCCTCATTAACTTCGCAGTCTCGGTTCTCATGGACGGAGTCAAACGTCGAGTCATTTAGATCAACCACGGAGACACGGAGGCACGGATGCATGCCTACTCCGTCCGATGGCGCCTAGATAATTTCTTCATTCTTGTTTATTCGTCTCCGTGCCTCCGTGTCTCCGTGGTGAAAACGCCGTATGAGCAACGTTCTTCGGCTGGCGATTGTTGACCCGGTTGATTCCTCGCGCGAGGCGCTCAAGAGCATGCTCTTGGGCATGGACCGCGTGTGGCTCGAGGCCGAGTGCTCGCGCTATGAGTTCTTTGCCGACGTCGTGGCGCAGACCACGCCCGACATCGGCCTCGTGGCGCTCGACAAGGACCCCGAAAAAGCGCTCGACCTGGTCACCAAGCTCGGCGCCGCGGCCGCGCCGTGCAGCGTGCTGGTCACGAGCTCGTCGAACGACGGGAACCTGATCCTGCGCGCGATGCGCGCCGGGGCCAAGGAGTTCGTCACGCAGCCGGTGCGGATCGACGACCTGATGGCCGCCTTGGACCGCATCGGTAGTCAGCGTGCGGGCGCCGAGGGCAAGCGACGCGGCAGCACCGTGATTGCCGTCGTGGGCGCAACCGGTGGCGTGGGCACGACGAGCCTGGCGGTAAACCTGGGCTGCATCCTGGCGCGAGAAGCGGAAAACTCGGTCGCCCTGATCGACTTGGATTTGTGCCTGGGCGATGCGGACGTGCTGTTGGATTCGATACCCGATTACACGCTGATCGACGTTGCCCAGAACGTCACGCGGCTCGATTTCTCGCTGCTCAAGCGGTCGCTCACGCGGCATTCGTCGGGTCTGTTCCTGCTGCCGAGGCCGGCGCAGATCGAAGACGCCATGCTGATCAGCGCCGAGGACATCCAACGGGTGATCGGACTCTTGAAGGCGACGTTCACGCATTTGCTCTTGGACATGTCGAAAAGTTTTTCGCCGATCGACCGCGTGGCGATGCGCACCGCGGACCAGATTGTGCTCGTGACACAGCTCGATGTGCCGTGCCTGCGGAACGTGGTGCGGTTGATGCAGATGTTCCATGAAATGGACGGCGTTCCGGAGAAAATCAAGGTGGTGGTGAACCGCTATGGCCTGGAGGCTGGGCAGATCAGTGTGAAGAAGGCGCGCGACACGATCGGCCACGATATCTTCTGGCAGTTGCCGAACGACTACCGCGCCATGGTCGAGGCGCGGAACAACGGGGTGCCGCTGATCGAACAGGCGCCCAAGGCCAAGATCACGCAGGAGCTGATCCTGCTGGCCGACGCACTGGGAGGCGGCGAGCGGTTTGGCGCGAATCTCTCGAAATCGTCGATCGCACGCCTCCTCAGCTTCTGGCAGCCAAAGGCGGAGGCGGCTCCGCTCGGGCGGTAGCCAAAAGGTAGGTCAGGCACCCTATGCCTGACCCAGCCCCGCCAGTTCGGCCGGCAGCCCACGAGCGCAATGCGCACGTGATGGCAGGCCGCTTTGGCGGCGCTGTCAGGCACGGGGTGCCTGACCTACGTTTTCTGGGTGAATTATGGACACTACGACATCGACTGGGCGGCCGGTCGTTGCCCCCCCAACATGCCCAGCGAGACAGGCGAATAGCACGGGGCCGCTGGGCGCATCACCGTAGGTCAGGCACCCCGTGCCTGACCCAGCCCCGCCGGTTCGGCCGGCAGCCCACGAGCGCAATGCGCACGTGATGGCAGGCCGCCTTGGCGGCGCTGGGTCAGGCACGGGGTGCCTGACCCAGCCCCGCCAGTTGGGCGGGCGGCCGCGAGTGCATTTCGCACGTGATGGCAGGCCGCTTTGGCGGCGCTGTCAGGCACGGGGTGCCTGACCTACAATTGCGGTATGTCGGAATATCGTCGCGTCTATGTGCCTGGTGGAACATATTTTTTCACCGTGGTGACCGAGGGCCGAGCGAGGCTCTTCGCAAGCGATCGTGCACGGCAATTGCTCGGCAGCGTAATGCGGCAATGCTTTCAGCGCCGGCCGGTAGAGATTGCGGCCCTCGTGTTGTTGCCCGACCATCTGCACACGCTTTGGACGTTGCCGCCGGGCGATCAGGAATATTCGCTTCGCTGGCGGTGGATCAAGCGCGAGTTCACACGTCATTGGCTTGCGCTTGGTGGACGTGAACAGAACCGAGCGAAATCACGAGTTCGCGAACGGCGGCGCGGCGTGTGGCAGCGTCGGTTTTGGGAGCACACGATTCGTGACGAGGCCGATCTCGAAGCCCATTTTGATTACATCCACTACAACCCAGTGAAACATCGTCTCGTCACGAGGCCGCGTGACTGGCCGTGGTCGAGCTTTCACCGCTGGGTGAATAATGGACACTACGACATCGACTGGGCGGCCCGTCGTTGCCCCCCCAACATGCCCAGCGAGACAGGTGAATAGCACGGGACCGCTGGGCGCATCATCGTAGGTCAGGCACCCCGTGCCTGACCCAGCCCCGCCGGTTCGGCCGGCAGCCCACGAGCGCAATGCGCACGTGATGGCAGGCCGCTTTGGCGGCGCTGTCAGGCACGGGGTGCCTGACCCAGCCCCGCCAGTTCGGCCGGCAGCCCACGAGCGCAATGCGCACGTGATGGCAGGCCGCTTTGGCGGCGCTGTCAGGCACGGGGTGCCTGACCTACGTTTTCTGCCGCGTTGCTTTTTTGCAACGTTCGGTTGTTCGTGCCGGCTGCGCGCGATCGCGTGAGCTAAGTTTTTCGTGGACGCCGCGGCAGTTGCCGTTGGCGGTACGGACCTCCGGGATAAACGCGGAGGCTCGCGGTTCGTGAGCTTGAGGCTCGCAGTCACTTTGTCAACAGTGCAGTAGCGCATCATGGCCAAGACTGCCACGCTTACCGCGCGGGGCGCGGAGCAATCGAAGGAAAGCGAGTTCGAAGAACTCAAGCGCCGCATCCACTCGAAGCTGGTCGATAAGCTGGACCTGTCGCGCGTGGGTGAGCTGGCCGGCGACGTGCTGCGCCGCGAAATACGGCTCGTCATCGAGCACCTCTGCGACACCGAAGACACGCTGCTCAACCGCAGCGAGCGCGAGCGGCTGATCGAGGAAGTGCTCGACGAGACGTTTGGGCTGGGTCCCTTGGAAATGCTGCTCAAGGACCCGTCGATCAGCGACATTTTGATCAACGGCCCGCGGAACGTGTATGTCGAGCGGCGCGGGCAGATGGAAAAGACCGACGTGGTCTTTCGCGACAACAAGCACCTGATGCAGATCATCGACCGCATCGTCTCGAAAGTGGGGCGGCGCGTGGACGAGGTTTGCCCGATGGTCGACGCGCGGCTGCAAGACGGCTCGCGCGTGAATGCAATCATTCCGCCCTTGGCGCTCGACGGGGCGGCGGTCTCGATTCGGCGGTTCGGGGCCAACCCGCTGAAGCTCGAAGACCTGTTGAACTTCAAGGCCTTCACGCCCGAGATGGTCATGCTGCTCGAAGGCGCGATCAAGGCGCGGCTGAACATCATCATCTCGGGGGGCACGGGTTCGGGCAAAACGACGCTTTTGAACACGCTCTCGAGCTTCATCTCGAACAAGGACCGGATCGTCACGATCGAGGACGCGGCCGAGCTGCAATTGCAGCAGGACCACGTGGTGCGGCTGGAGACGCGGCCGCCGAATATCGAGGGCAAAGGGGCGATCACGGCGACCGACCTGGTGCGGAACTCCTTGCGCATGCGGCCCGAGCGGATCATCATCGGCGAGTGCCGCGGTCCGGAAACGCTGGATATGTTGCAAGCGATGAACACGGGGCACGAGGGGTCGCTGACCACGATTCACGCCAACTCGCCGCGCGACGGCCTGGCGCGGATCGAGACGATGATCATGATGGCGGGCTTCGAGCTACCCTTGAAAGCCATGCGGCAGCAGATGGCCAGCGCCGTCGACCTGATCATTCAGGCAAACCGGCTGCAAGGCGGCCCGCGCAAGATCACGCACATCACCGAGATTTTGGGGATGGAGCAGGACACGATCGTCATGCAGGACATTTACCGGTTCAACCAGGTGGGGATGGACGAGAACGGTCGCGCGTACGGGCGGTTCGTGGCGACGGGAATTCGGCCGAGCTTCATGGACCGGCTGGAAACGGCGGGCGTGCGGCTACCGGCCAGCGCCTTCCGCGAGCGCGTGATGCTGGAGGATTGATTGCACCACGGAGACACGGAGGCACGGAGACACGGCGATAAGAAAAAGAAAAGAGTCACCGCGGAGACGCAGAGAAGAACGATTTTCAGGCGACGCTGGATCAGTGCCACTCGCTGAAACCGAATTGCATTCGTCTCACTTCTCCGCGTCTCGGCGGTAAATTCTCTTGGTTGTCTCTCCGTGCCTCCGTGTCTCCGTGGTGAGTGAAGTGCCTATGAGCCCGATTCTGATTTCGATTGCCGTGTTTGTGGGAGTCGCGGCGCTGGTGGGCGCGGTGGCGATGACGCTGCGCGGGCCGACGGACGAGCTGGTTGAGGAGCGGCTCGATCTCTTTACCGGCGCCGGCGGGTCGGTACGCAAGAAGCCGGCGGAGCGCGTCGAAAGCGTGCTCGCGCGTCCGCTGGGCGACAGCAAAAGCTGGATCGACGGGATCGTGGCGCGGTTCAACCGCTTTGGCCTGCTGTTCGAGCAGGCCGACACGTCGCTCACCCCGACCGCGTTTTTCCTGATATCCAGCGCGCTGGCCGCGGGCGGCTGGCTGCTGGCCTGGTTCTCGCGATGCCCGATCGGGATTTTGCCGTTTACGGCGGCGATGATGGGCAGCTTGCCCTTGGTGTGGCTGATCCTCCGCCGGCGGCGGCGAATGAAGAAATTCTCGACGCAATTGCCCGACGCGCTGGAGCTGATTGCTCGCGCGCTGCGTGCGGGGCATAGCCTGGCGTCGGGCTTTCATCTGGTGAACGAGGAAATGCCCGACCCGATCGGCAAGGAGTTTGGTCGAGTGTTCGAGGAGCAGAACCTGGGCATCGCCATGGAAGATGCGCTGCGCGGCATGATCGACCGGCTGCCGAACCTGGACCTGAAGTTTTTCGTGACGGCCGTGCTCTTGCAGCGGCAAACGGGTGGCGACCTGGCCGAGATATTGGACAAGATCAGCCACTTGATCCGCCAGCGATTTCAGATTTGGGGGCAGGTGCAGGCGCTGACGGGTGAAGGGCGCTTGTCGGGCGTGGTGCTGTTGGCGCTGCCGCCGTTGTTGTTCCTGGCCGTTTACCGGCTGAATCCCGATTACATCATGCTCTTGTTCACCGACCCGATGGGCAAAAAGATGCTGGCCGGGGGCATTTTCTTGCAGCTTTTGGGGGCTCTGGTAATTCGCAAGATCGTCAATATCAAGGTTTGAGCTGTGATTTTTGCTGACCTCGTCAATTTCGAGCAACTGGTGCCGTTTGCCAGCTTTGGGTTGTTCGCCTTGGCGGCGTGGTGGGTGCTGGATTTCCTGGCGGCGAACAAATCGCGGACCGTCGAGCGCTTGGACGAGCTGAAGAACCCCGCACTGCGCCGCCGCTCCGACGAGCCCAAAACGGTGCGTAAGACTGACCGGATGACGCAGATGCTGCAAAAGGCGTCGCCCGCCTTTGCGAAGCCATTGCAACCGAAGAGCCAAGAGGACGTCAGCAATCTCAAGGCCAAGCTGGCCAACGGAGGTTTCCGCGGCGACGCGGCCGCGAGCATCTTCCTGGGGATGAAGTTCGCGCTGTTGATCGGTGGTTTTTTCTTCACGGGAGGCGGCTTGCTGTTGGCGAGTGGAGTGAGCCAGCAGACGTTGGTCTATACGATCGGCGCGGCGGGCTTGGGGTTCTATCTGCCCGACCTGGTGCTGGCGCTCAAGTCACGGAAACGCAAGGAGGCGATCTTCCTCGGTTTGCCCGATGCCTTGGACCTGATGGTGGTGTGCGTGGAGTCGGGGCTGGGGCTCGATCAGGCAATGCGGAAGGTGAGCGAGGAGATGTATCGGACCTGTCGCGTGCTGGCCGAGGAGTTTTCGCTGGCCAATTTCCAACTGCAAATTGGTCAGGCACGTGCCACCGTGCTGCACGAGTTGGGAGTGCGGACCGGTGTGGATGACCTGCGCTCGCTGGCGGCCATACTCATTCAGGCGGACAAGTTCGGATCGAGCATCGCCCAGGCGCTGCGCGTGCAAAGCGATTCGATGCGGACGCGGCGCCGACAACTGGCCGAAGAACGAGCCGCGAAAACGGCCGTCAAGCTGATCTTTCCGCTGGTGATCTTCATATTTCCGGGCATCTTCGTAGTCCTGGTAGGGCCGGCAGCGATTACGATGGCTCGGGAGATGTTTCCGAGAATGTCGGGAGGGTAAGAAGTTTGGGAAAATCCGGTCGAATTTTCATGCACTTGGCCGGAGTCGAGAGAGCGGATCGGCCGATACTGAAAAAGCAATCGCGCGGGTTGCCCCATGGCGATTGTCAGTAGGAGTCTTGACGAGGGATGAAGCCACGGCCGGATCCCTGACGGGCCGGTGTCCCTGGCGCAATGGACAGGCGTCGAAATTGGGGGGATGCACGATGCAGCGCTATGTTTTGACCGCGCTATTCACAGCGGCGGTAGTTTCGTTTTGCGTGCCGGCCGGAGCGGCGATGCGCGACTGTGCCTGGAAGCGATTCTGGGGCACGTACCACGCGAACAAGCACTGGCCGGATCCGTACGTGTGTCCCGATCGCGAGGCGGTGCGAGCTCCGTTCGCCATCATGGTGCACAACGGCTGGCGGCTGCAGAACACATTGAACGAAAACCACTTTGAGACCGGCACGGCCGAGCTTTCGGAAAGCGGCCGGATCAAGGTGCGTTGGATTCTGACGCAAGCCCCGGTCGAGTACCGCACCATTTTCATGCAGCGCTCGACGGAGCCAGAATTGGACTTGGCGCGGACCGAGGCGATTCAGTTGACCGCCTCGAAGGTCGTGCCCGATGGCAAGCTGGTTGACGTGGTGGCGGTGGATGTTCGCACCGACGGCTGGCCGGCCCAGTATATTGACGCGATCGACCGCAAGTTCCGCGATACGACGCCTGCCCCGCGGCTGCCTGAGGCCACTCCGGCGGGCGAGAGCGAATAAAACCGCCGCTTCGGTACTTGGTGACGTTCAAAAAGGACCCTCTTGATCTCCTGGCTTCGCACCTGCGAAGCCGGGCATGGTCAAGAGGGTTTTCGGGTTTTGGGCGACTAGTCAATCGTCGGCCTTCGGAAAAGTTCGCCGATCTTGTCCGATTAACCGGTTCTCTTGCAATTTCTCGTCATAATCGGCCGATGAATGGGAGGACACCGCGCGGCGAGTGCGCGCTGGGAGGTTGGCCGTGCGAAAGGGAAGCGCCTGGCTGGGACTGACATTGCTGGGGGCGATCTGGGTCGCCGCCGCGGCGGATCGCGCCCTGGCTGCTGGCTGGCTCGAACGCGCCGGATTGAAGCGCTCGCCGATGCAGGCTCCAACCTCGCCGCTGGGCGGCTCGCAATATGGCGCGTGGACGGCCGGCGGTAGCCGCCAAAATGGCTGGTTCGCCAACATGAAGGCGAGCGTCACGCAGTCGGCTCCCGTGCAAGGGCTGAAGAAGACGCTCGCCGGCGAACCGAAGCCACGCAAGCCTTCGCAGCCGGCCGCCATGTGGAAGTCGTACAAGACGGGCGACTCGACCGTATCGTCGAAGCCGGATCAAGAGCCAGACGCTCAGCTCCACACGTCACTCGCCAAATTGCAGGAGAAGACCGGCAACGCCAAGGGCGCCGAGGTGCAATATCAGAAGGCACTCGCAAAGGACGCCAAGTACCTGGAGGCGCTATTGGGCCTGGCGCGACTGCGCGATCGCCAGGGTCAGTCCGCGGAGGCGGTGGAGCTCTATTTGAAGGCCACGCGCAACCATCCGCGGGAGGCTGCCGCATTCAACGATCTGGGGCTGTGCTATGCGCGGCAACAGAAGTTCAATGAGTCGGTGGCCGCATTGCGGCAGGCGATCAAGCTGAAGCCGCGCGGACAGCTTTACCGGAACAACCTGGCCACGGTGCTCGTCGAGCTGGGGCGCACGGACGAGGCGGTCCGCGAATTGGAGGTCGTCTACGCTCCGGCGATTGCCCATTACAACGTGGGTTGCCTGCTCGGCGAGAAGGCCGATTTTGGAAAGGCGCACGAACACTTTTCACAAGCGCTCGCGTACGACCCATCACTGGTGGAGGCGCGGCGTTGGGTCGAGCTCTTGGCACAGCGAGATGACGCCCCTACGCGCGACGCACTGGCGCAGCTTCCACCAGAGGCAACGCTGCCGGCGACTACTCGCGGCACTCAGAATGCGCAACATTCAGAGCGCCAGGATGTGAACGAGCCGGCGCCGCGGGAGCGGGCTCCGCTTAGTCCCAGCCACCCATCGGCGAGAGCCAATGGCCGTTCGGTCACGATCGACATTGTTGAGCAACCGAGTCGTGACGGCGGCAAATTGCCCGGGGAAGTGGACATGCGCTCTTCCGAGCCCTGGCATGCGCTACCCCCCCCCACGCCCGAGATGCTCGATCGCGCGGCGGAGTCGGGATTCGATTCGCAGGTTGGCGCCATGGGAAGCCAATGGAATGCGCCGCGTGGGCCGGCCGGCCGCGGCGGCGCCTATTTCGCGCCGAGCCGGTATTGAGCCGTTCGTCCATTGCGGCGCGCAGCCGGCGAGATCGAATGTGAGCATCTACAGCCGCGAGAACCCCAGTCCTCGATATCGCGAGCTGGTGCGGCAGTATCAGCTCATGCACCAGCAGGGGGATGTGCATAGCGGCATGCCGGCTGAACACACGTTTGCCGGCAGAAGCGTTCTGTCGCACGCCAAGATTATCAAGTCGCTTTGCGAGCATTTTCAGGCCGCCACGCTGCTTGATTACGGCGCTGGCAAAGGGGACGCATACCGCGCGCCGTGTGTCTCGATTCGCGCGGAGGCTCGACAGTGCACGTTAGACGAGTTGTGGGGCATCCAGTCGCTGACCTGCTACGACCCTGGATATCCGCCGTTCGCCATGCTGCCACGCGACCGCTTCGACGCGGTGATTTGCATTGACGTGCTGGAGCATTGCCCGGCCGAGGATATGTCGTGGATCCTCGACGAACTGTTCGGATTGGCTGGAAAGTTCGTGTATGCGAGCGTGGCCTGTTTCGCGGCGCACAAGCGGCTGACCAATGGCGAGAATGCGCACTGCACGGTTCGTCCAGTCCCGTGGTGGCGTGAGCGGCTGGCGGAAACGGCGTCGCGGCACCCCGAGCCGCACTATTACTTCCTGTTGACACACGCCGTGGGAGGGCCGGAAACGCAGCTTTACCGCAGCACCATCGTCTCGGGCAAGCATTCCCAGATCAAGGTCGAACAGTCCCCAGTCACACGACCGCCGGGCGAAGTGGCTGCGGCAGGGGGGACGGCGCGGCACGTTTGACTCGGCCGTGCGGCGCCCATAGCGCCACCAACGGCAGTCCGCACAACAGCGACGCGGCCGAGATCAGCAGGCCCCAGCGGCGCATCGGTGTTGACGTGAATCGCACCTCAAGCCAGCCTGCGCTCTGGGCGTGCAATTCCACGCGCATCCGACCCCCGACCGACATGCCCAGCGGGACCGGGCGGCCGGCGAAGGTAGCCTGCCATCCCACGGGGAAATAATAGTGCGGCAGCTCGACGAACGAAGCACGCGGCGATTGCACGTGGCAGCGAAGCGTTCCTTGCGAAAGCGAAAAGCGGTTGACCTGGCAGCCGGGGCCCTCGATGACGTGGTGCGGTGGATTCTGGCCCGCGTCGGCATCGGCGCCGCGTGGCAGCCATTCGTCTTGCCAATCGGGCGCAAAGAACACGCGCGCCAGGTCCGCTGCCTCTTGCGGCGCCGGCCTGGCGGGTGCTGGCCGAATCGACGTTGCGTGGCTGGAATGTGCGAACATTACCGCCAGAACAAAGCCGATCAGCAACCGTCGCCGCCGTTCCATGCGCCACGGCAGCATGGCTCCTGCGGCCGCGGCGCCGGCCACGGTGGCCAGCGCCAGAAACCGCCAGGGGAATTTCAGTTTCTCCAAGAGCGGAAGATGCGGCCAGACCGCTGCCGAGTAGGGAGATATCAGCCAGATTGCAACCGTAAACGTGACCAACACAGCGGCGAAGTAGCGCCGTTCGCCGCGAGTCGTGTCGTTCCAGCGGATGAGCAGCAGCAGCGCATTGCAGAAGACGACCGCCGGAAGCACCGGGCCCAACGTGAAGGGAACCGCGTCGCCTCGGTCGATACTGGTGAACAGCGCGGCCGGCTCCACGAAGTGCCTGGCATAATGGTCATCACCGCGATAGGCGTTTTCCGCCGACTCGTATTGCCATTCCAGCGCCACCGGCAGCCAATAGAACGCGGCCAGGCCCGTGCCGATGGCCAGAATCGCGCCTCCCGAAAGCAGGACGCCGACTCGCCGCGTGTCCAGGGCATAGATCAGCAACGCGACTGCCATCGCACCGTAGCCCATCAAGGCAACCGCCGGGTGCAGCAGCACAAGAGCGGCGCAGCAGATGGCCGATGCCACGGCCGACCACCGGCTGCCGGTGTGAAGCCATTTCCACAGCAGGTAGAGGGCGCTGGGCAGCGTCATCATCGCCGCGAACTCGGACAAATCGCCGCGGATATAGATTTCCGTTCGCGCGTACACGCTCAGCACCAGGCTGCTAGCGGCCAGCACGCCCGAGGTGCCGCCGAATCGTTGCCGCACGAGCAAGTACATGCCGGCGTAGCCCAGTATGGCGAACGCCAGCACCGTCAGGCCGAGTGCTCGGACGGGCGGAATCCACGCCGGCAGCAGACTCGCGACATAAAAGAGGCCCGGCTGGTAATAGCTGAAATACGGGCTTCCCAGCGCGCCGCGGAAATGCGTGCACCATTGCGGAAATAGATAGCCCGCCGCGAGACAATCGCGGAATTCCAGCAGCCGAGCGACGTACGACCACGATTCGTGATTGTCGTGGCACTGACCAGCGGGCAGCAGGAAATAGACGCGAGCGACCCAGAATGCGAGCAGCAGACCAAAGCCCAGTGCCGCGCTCGCGGCCACCCATTCGCGGGCGGACCGTAGAGTCAACGAGGAGTTGCTCACAGTCATTGGTCAACTGTGGGCCATGAAGTGCGGAATTATCGCTTCTACCAACTCTACGTCAGAGATATTCGGTCAGCCGCGCGTGTAGCTCCTGTAGCCGGCCTCAATGAGGCCGGCTGAGGCAGTTTTGACGTTGTGCGTCGCGCTGGCGCGGTCAGTGACCCAGGCCACAGGTAGGCCGTCCGCCGCCATGCGTACGTGCTATCTTTGGACTGACACGTAGATTGCGATCAGTCAGTTCCTTCCGAAGCGGGAATGCCCCCGATGCAGACTGCACAGTTTGAGCTGCACGCCGAGATCGAACAGACGCACTGGTGGTTTGTCGCGCGGCGGCGGATCATCGAGCGGCTGATTCGGGAAATCGTCCCGCCGGCGAAGGATGCCACGATCGTCGACGTGGGTTGCGGCACGGGGGCCAATATCGCCGCACTGGCCGCCGATTATCGCGTGGTGGGCCTGGACACCTCGCGGCACGCCGTTGAGCTGGCGAGAGCTCGTTTCCCCCGAATTCGATTCGTTTGCGGTCAGACTCCGGCGGACCTGACGGACGAGCTGGCGAGGGCGCGAGCGGTCTTGCTGATGGACGTGCTGGAGCACGTGGAGGACGACTTCGCGCTCTTTTCGGAATGGTTGGCCGCGACGAGTCCGAACACGCACTTCGTAATTACCGTTCCGGCCGACATGGCGCTCTGGAGTCCGCATGACGAGAGTTTTGGACATTACCGGCGCTATGATCTGGCGCGGTTTTCTCGCCTGTGGGAGAATTCGCCGGTCACGCCACGATTGGTGTCGTGCTTCAATTCGCGGCTCTATCCGGTGGTGAAAAGCCTGCGATGGCTCAGCCGGCGACGTGGGCGCGCCGCGGGCAAGGCAGGCACGGATCTGCATCTCCCCCAGCACTGGGTAAACCGGACGCTGGAGAAGGTGCTGGCGGGCGAGTCCGAGCGCCTCGTCGAGCTCTTGCACGGCCGGCGAACTGCCGGATACCGCCGTGGCGACAGCCTGATGGCAGTTTTGCGGCGCGAGCATGGCGAGATCGCGCCTCGCGCCAAGCCGATTGAGGTCGATGCGGACTATTACGACCCGGTCGCTCGTGAGTATGTGGAAGCGTGTTGATGGATGTGTGGCGACCGCGAGCTTGCAGAATACCGATATGTCGCACGCCGTGATTGTGGTACCCTGCTACAACGAAGCGCGACGGCTCGACACGAGCGCGTTCATGGCGTTTGCGCGATCGGGTAGTCCGCACCGATTGGTCTTTGTCAATGACGGCAGCAGCGACGACACGCTGGCGATGCTGAGGCGACTGCGTCGGTGGAATCCCGAAAAGTTCGGACTGCTGAATCTGCCGCGAAACGTGGGCAAGGGGGAAGCGGTCCGCCGCGGCTTGCTGCGTGCGCTTCGCGAACGGGCCGACTATGTTGGCTTCTGGGACGCCGACCTGGCGACGCCGCTGTCGGCCGTGATGCCCTTTTGCGATCTCCTCGATCGCCGGCCCGAGCTCGAGATGGTGTTTGGCGCTCGCGTGCGGCTGCTGGGGCGCACGATCGAGCGGCGGCCGGCGCGCCATTACTTGGGCCGTCTGTTCGCCACGGCGGCATCGTGGACGCTGGGGCTGCCCATTTACGATACGCAGTGCGGCGCGAAGCTGTTCCGCGCGTCTCCCCTTGTCAGGAGAATCCTGACGCGCCCCTTTACGACGCGATGGATTTTCGACGTGGAAATCGTGGCGCGCATTGTGCGCGAGGCGAAATCGCGCGACAGCGTGCGGGCGGAGCAGTTGATTTACGAGTTTCCGCTCATGGAATGGCGCGACGTGGCGGGCTCAAAGCTCAGGGCGCGCGACTTTACGCGAGCGGCGTTCGAGCTGGCCGTGATCTACCGCCGGTACCTGCGATCCGGTGCGACATCTGGTGGTGCACCACGCAAAACGGCATTGGCTCGGCCAGCGGTTGACGCGAAGGGCGCCCCGCGAGGCCACGGGTTGACGAGCAATTCGTGCCGCGAGGCCGCAGCGGAGCCGGAGGTGCTCGCCGCGAGCAGCATCTTGGTGCACATGTCCGACGAGTCCGCGCCAGAATGGGTTGAACAGGAAGTAGCGGTCGGCAATGCGGTGGCGGGGGAGGCGGCCGCGGTCCTCGCCAACGCAAGTCCTGGGTTGCCGCTGTCATTCGATGCGCCCGTCGTCGAGCCGACGCAGTCGCCGTGCTGATCGCACGTTGAGCTTTGGGCGGATACGGCGCAGCTCGTTGCGGCGGCTGTCTCGCGCTGCCTAAGCTGTTAGGATACGGAGTGGGCGGCGAGTGAGCGCTCATGCCACTCGGCCCAAGTAGCGCTCCTTCCCGATGTAGCGATTGAGACTCTGGCGATGCACACCAAGCGGACCACATGCCGTATTTGTGACGGCCGCCGAATTCAGCGCTTCCTGACATTGGGACCGATGCCACTCGCAAACTCCTTTCTTCGTTCGCCAGAAGAGTTTGCCGCGGAACCGTCGTTCGCGCTGGACGTGTATTACTGCCAGGACTGCACGCTGGTCCAGTTGATTGACGTGGTTGATCGTGAAGCGCTGTTTCACAACTGTCTGTACGTAAAGCGTTTGTCGCGGACGCTCTCGGCGCGAGATATCGAGTTCGCCCGAGGCGTTGTGGAAGAGTTACGCTTGGGACCGGACGACCTGGTCGTCGAAGCCGGCAGCGGCGACGGAGGATTGTTGGCCGCCTTCCAGCGCCATGGAGTGCGCACGCTTGGCGTGGAGCCGGCCACGGCACTCGCCTCGATGTCGCGCGAGGCGGGAATGGAAACCTTCGACAAGTTCTTCGACGAGCACACCGCGACGGAGCTGGCGCAGTCGCATGGCCGCGCGAAGGCGATCATTGCCCATTACGTGTTGGCGCATGTGGACGACCCGCGTGGTTTTCTGCGCGGCTGCCGGCATGTGCTGGCGCCCGCCGGGCGCGTGGTGATCCAGGTCGCCTACCTGCGCGATCTCGTTGAACAGTTGCAGTACGACACGATTTATCACGAACATCACTGTTATTTCGCGGCGACAACACTCGTGCGGCTGTGCGACGCGGTTGGGCTGCGCGTGCAGAATGTTGAGCGAATTCCGGCGCAGGGCGGCTCGCTGCGGCTCTGGCTGTGTGGGCAGGAGGAACGGGCGGAGCACGTGGATTCGATTCGCGCCCTGATGCACGAAGAGCGTGCCGCCGGATTGACCGAGAGTGCTTGCTACGAGCGCTTTGCCGGCGAGGTCGAGCAGAGCCGCGCGGCGCTCGTCGAATTGCTGAACGACCTCCAGCGACAAGGCCGCTCGATCGCCGCCTATGGCGCCCCGGCCAAGGGAAACACGCTGCTGAACTATTGCCGAATCGACACGAAGCTCGTGGCGTTTACCGTGGACAAGAACCCGCTCAAGGTCGGAACATATACACCGGGCATGCACATTCCGGTCTTGCCGGCTAGTGCGTTGCGCGAGCGACGGCCAGATTACGTGCTGCTATTGCCCTGGAACCTGGCGGACGAGATCATCGCCCAAGAGCGCGATTATCTCGCCGCCGGTGGCCGCTTCATTATTCCGATCCCCATGGCGCGGGTGGTCTAGGCGCATGCAGGTCGTCATCCTTGCCGGGGGACACGGGACACGGCTGGCCGAGGAGACCGGCACGCGGCCCAAGCCGATGGTCGAAATCGGCGGCAAGCCGATTCTCTGGCACATCATGAACATTTATGCCGCGCACGGCTTCAAGGAATTCCTGGTGGCCTGTGGCTATCGCGGCGAAATGATCAAGGAGTATTTTCACAATGCGTTCATCCATGGCAGCGATTACGTGGTGGATTTGCGCGACGGCTCGGTCGAGCTGGTGAACGCCGGCAGCGTCGACTGGCGGATCGGCGTGATTGATACGGGCGTCGAAACGCAAACCGCCGGGCGGATACTGCGGCTGCGCGCGTGGATCGGCGAGACGACGTTCATGGTCACCTATGGCGACGGCGTCGCGAACGTCGACATGCGCCGGCTGGTCGATTTCCACCAGCGGCACGGCAAGCTGGCGACCGTCACGGCGGTGCGGCCGCCGGCTCGCTTCGGCGGTTTGTCACTCGACGGAGACGCGGTCCGCGAGTTCTCCGAAAAGCCGCAGGCTGGCGAAGGCTGGATCAACGGGGGTTTCTTTGTGTTTGAACCCGGCGTGTTTGACTACCTTGGCGGCGACGAGACGCTCCTGGAGCGCGAACCGTTGGAGCGGCTGGCGGCCGACCGGCAGCTCATGGCCTTCCGTCACGAAGGGTTCTGGCAGCCCATGGACACGCTGCGCGACAAGCATCTTTTGGAACAGCTTTGGACGAGCGGCAAGGCGCCGTGGAAGATATGGTAGAGAGCTTCTGGCGCGACCGTCGCGTGTTTGTGACTGGCGCAACGGGGCTATTGGGCTCGGCGCTGGTCGAGGAGCTGTTGGCACGCGGCGCCGACGTGACCTGCCTCGTCCGCGACTGGGTGCCCCAGTGCCGGCTGGTGGCGGGCGGTCTTCATGAGAAGGCAGTGCTCGTGCGTGGCGAGCTGGAGGACTACAACCTCGTGCTCCGCGCGCTGAACGAATATGAAGTCGATACGGTGTTTCACCTGGGCGCGCAGACGATCGTCGGAACCGCACAGCGGAGCGCGCGCTCGACCTTCGAGGCCAACGTCCGCGGCACCTGGAATTTGATGGAGGCCGTGAAGACCTGCTCACCGCTCGTTTCGCGCGTGGTCGTCGCCTCCAGCGACAAGGCCTACGGTTCTCAACAGCACCTCCCTTACACCGAGGACCTGCCGCTCGAAGGGCGGTTTCCGTACGATGCCTCGAAGGCCTGCTGCGAGCTGGTGGCGCGTTCGTACGCCCACACGTACCGCCTGCCGGTCGCCATCACGCGCTGCGGTAATCTCTATGGCGCGGGCGACTTGAACTTCAACCGGCTGATCCCGGGCACGATCCGCTCGGCGCTGGCCGGCCAGCCGCCCGTGATTCGCAGCGACGGCACGTTCCTGCGAGATTATTTCTACGTGCGCGACGCCGTCGAAGCATATTTGTGCCTGGCCGAAGCGGTTTCGCCCGAGCGCCATCGCGGTGAAGCATTCAATTTCGGCAACGATTCCCCGGCATCGGTCCTGGATGTAGTGCGGTTGATACTGAAACTCATGTCAAAGGAGGAACTCGTCCCGGTCGTGCTGAACGAGGCCACGCATGAGATTCGCGAACAGTACCTCGATTGCACCAAAGCTCGTCGCGAGCTCGACTGGCAGCCGAAGTGGTCGCTCGAATCGGGTTTACAAGAGACGCTCGAATGGTACCGTGAGTTTTTGGCAATAGGGCGAACATGAATCGCAGGAAGTCACCGGTCACTGCGAACTTGCCTCGCCGATCTGCAATGGGAATCAAACCATGCCTTACCGGTTTCGGCCGGATGTCGACCAGCTCGTTCGTCGACGCATGACGACCGGCCGATACGCCACCGAGGACGATCTTCTGCGAGAAGCCCTGCAGGCGCTCGATGAAGAAGACGAAGACCTCGCCGCCGTTCGCGAGGCAGTCGCCGAACAGCAAGCTGGGGACGAGGGAGTCCCGCTTGACAACGCCTTCGACTGGGTGGCTGGGGCTAAGCGCAGCGTGCCCCAGAGAAGCGCCGATGGATTTTTTGTCGCCGGATGCGCGCTCCGCTGGGGCACGGCCTATCGGCCTTGGCCCCAGCCACGCGTCACCCGCCCGCTGGCGGCACTTCCGCGGCCTTGCGCAGCGCCCGTTCGTTCAGCTCCACCGTGTACTTTTCCCACTCAGCGCCTGCAGCGTCGCCGCTGCGCCAGACGGTGAAGTGGCACGTCGGAGCGCCGGCCGGGATGGTTGAGTCGAACCGCACGTCGAAGCCGTGCTGCGCGCCGAACTCGCGCATCGCGTCGAGCATCCCCTGCACGAAGTAGCGCTGCACGCGGCAGTCGAATGCCTGGTAGTGGTCCTGGTGCGGGCACCAGAGAATGTCAAAACTCACCTGGTCGTCGCTGTCGATCTTCGGCGCCTCGAGCGAGGCATAGACGATGCGGTTAATGACCGTGGCGAAGAAGCTGAGGAATTCCGCCTCGCTCATGTTGTCGGGCTTTTGGGTCCCGTCGAGAATCTGCCGGCCAATGTCGAGTCCCACGCGGCGCAGCGCGTCGTAAACGACGTTCTGGCCCTCGGCGCCGAAGGTTCGTTCACAGGCCTTGAGAACCTCGATAATCGCCATGGCCTGCATCGTTCCCCATTGCCAGAGCGTGGCCGGGTCGAAGTCGGTCTTGGCGAGCACCTCCTCGCGGAGCCGCTTGAGCCCCTTGGCGTACGGCTGGTTGAACTGAAACTCTTTCCAGGCCTCCTCCGGTCGGTGCTGCCAGTGCGCCATGGTTCAGCCTTTCATGTGCTACACGTGACGTAGGTGAAGTGGGTCGCGCCTGAGGCTAGAATGCCACGATCGACGACGGCGGTCAAACATCCCTGGCAATAACCGGCTCGGACGACCCATGGCGACCCCCATCATTCGCGAGCGTATCAAACCCCCCAAGGCACACAAGCGAGACGTGATGCTGGTGGCCAGCGGCGACCTGCGGCCAGCGGCCAATCAGAAGTGCTGGCCGGCGCAAGAGGCGATGGAGAAAGCCCTGTCGCGCGCGGTCGAGGAAAGCGGCTACCGCCTGGTGCGCGCTCATCCATACCGCGAGGAAGAGCGCCACGGGTTCATCGCCTCGCAGAAGGAAGGCATGTGCGTATTCGCGAGCATCGACCGGCGCGCAAAGCTCATCGTCGCCGAGGCGGTCTGGCAATACTCGCACCACGTGCTCGCCGGGCTGATGTCGCACCGCGGGCCGATTCTCACCGTGGCCAACTGGTCGGGAACCTGGCCCGGCCTGGTGGGAATGCTCAACCTCAATGGCTCGCTCACGAAGGCCGGGGTCCGCTACTCGACCCTTTGGAGCGAGGATTTCACCGACGAATTCTTCACGCGTGGACTGCGACGCTGGTTGCGGCAGGGGTCGGTCCGTCATCGCACCGACCACGTCACGCGCTGGCGCGACGTGAAGGCGCCGCGCGATTCGCGGCGGCTTGGCCGCGCGCTGGCCGAACAGCTTTTGCGTGACAAGGCGATCATGGGCGTGTTCGACGAGGGATGCATGGGCATGTTCAACGCCATCGTGCCCGACCACCTGCTCAATCCGTGCGGCGTGTTCAAGGAGCGGCTCAGCCAGTCGGCACTGTATTACGAAACGCTCCAGACGAGCGACGACGAGGCCAACCGCGCCCGCTACTGGATGGCCGACCGCGGCATGAAGTTCGTGACCGGCCGTGACGCGGCAAGCGAGCTGACCGACGAGCAGATTCTGTTGCAGTGCAAGATGTACATTGCCGCGCTGCGGATCGCCGACGACTTCGGCTGTCACACGATCGGCATTCAATACCAGCAGGGCTTGAAGGACCTGCTCCCGGCGAGCGACCTGGCCGAGGGAATGCTCAACAACGCCGACCGGCCGCCGGTCACCAGCCGAGACGGCGGCCGCGTGCTCTACGACGGGGCGCCCTTGCCGCATTTCAACGAGGTGGACGAATGCGCCGGGCTTGATGCACTCATGACGTTCCGCGTGCACCGTTCGCTCGCGCAGCCGGTCGAAACCACGCTGCACGATGTGCGCTGGGGCGATTGGGACCGTTCCGGCACGACCGATCAATACGTGTGGGTGTTTCTGATCAGCGGTTCGGCCCCGCCGGCGCATTTCATCGGCGGTTGGGCTGGCGCCTCCAGCGAGCGGCAGCCGCCCATGTACTTCCGGCTGGGCGGCGGCACGCTCAAGGGGGTCTCGAAGCCGGGTGAAATCGTCTGGTCACGCGTATTCGTCGAAAACGACCGGCTGAAGATGGATCTCGGCCGTGCCGAGGTGGCCGAGCTCCCTGCGGCCGAGACCGAACGCCGTTGGCAGGCCACCACGCCGCAGTGGCCCATCATGCACGCGGTCACCTACGACGTGTCGCGCGACCAGTTCATGGCACGGCACAAGGCCAACCACGTCCAGGTGGCCTACGCCAAGAGCGCCGCCGAGGCCGACAGCGCGCTGTTGACCAAGGCGGCAATGGCCGACGAACTGGGGATCGACGTGGCATTGTGCGGGACGCGCAAGGCGGGCCGAGAGTGGTCTTGAGCGCTAGGGGCGCCACATTCCGTCGTAAACGCTCATTGGACTACTGGAGATGCGAAAAGTGACAATCGTCACTGATTGCCACACGGATGGATGAACCGCAGAGAGCGCGGAGGGCGCAGAGATTTGCATTCTCAGCGCTCTCCGCGCCCTCCGCGGTTAACAAGGCAATGCATCGGAACGACCTTTGCCTTATGCCTCGCGCACGCCGCGTGCGCGCCAGGCCTCGACGACCGCCGGCAGCACCGAGATGAAGATGATCGCCAGCACCACGGGGGTGAAGTTCTTTTCGACCCAAGGGATCGTGCCGAAGTAGTACCCGCCGAGCGTGAAGGACGCGATCCAGATGACGCCGCCCACGACGTTGTAGGCCGCGAAGCGCCAATACGTCATGGCTCCCACGCCGGCCAGAAACGGGGCGAAGGTCCGCACGATGGGGACGAACCGCGCCAGGATGATTGTCTTGCCGCCGTAGCGTTCGAAGAAGCGGTGCGTGCGATCGAGATATTCTTGCCTCAAAAAGCGGCCGTTGGCGGTCAGCACCTTCGGGCCCATATAGTGCCCGATCGCATAGTTCAGCGAGTCGCCGCCGATGGCCGCGATCGTCAACAGCACCAGTAACAACTCGACCTCCAGCGAGCCCTTGGCCGCGAAGACGCCGGCCGCGAAGAGTAGCGAGTCGCCGGGCAGGATCGGCGTTACCACCAGGCCGGTCTCGCAGAAGATGATGGCGAAGAGGATCAGATACGTCCATGTGCCATAGCTGACGATCACGTCGCTGAGGTGCTTGTCCAGATGCAGAAACAGATCGACAAAGTCGGTGATGAATTCCATGCGGTTTCGGCTTTCTGGCGGTGAATCGCGACACCGTCGATGTCGCGTAATTGGCCCTCAAGTGTCGCACATGTCGGCCGAGCGGGCTACCGGCCGGCTCAGACCGTGGCGAGCGAACGGGCGGTGCCCACGTTACAATCGCCTCCGCCAGTTCTGTCCGGATATGCCGCGTGAGCCAACCCACGCCCAACCTGCCGCCCTCGTCGCACGATCCGCCCGGTGGCGGAGGTCCGACCGGTCCTTCGCGCGCCGCGCGAAAGCCGACGCCGTTGCATACCAAGATCCTCATCGGGCTCGTGGTCGGCGCCGTGTTGGGATTGGCGGCGAATCGACTCGGTACGCGACCACTTGCGGCCGGAGTCGCCGACCCCGCCGACCGTGACGCCAACGGTGTCCACGATCGGCTCGACTGGCTGGCGCTAAACGTGATTGACCCGGTGGGCCGCGTCTTTCTGCGGCTGGTGCTGATGGTGGTGGTGCCGCTGGTGTTTTCGGCCTTGACGCTGGGCGTACTGGAGCTGGGAGACGTGCGGCGGTTGGGGCGTGTCGGCGTCCGCACGTTGCTCTTGACGCTTGTACTTTCGCTGGTGGCCGTGGCGATCGGCATTGGCCTGACAAACCTGTTCCAGCCGGGAAATGGGTTGTCGCCGGAAAACCGCGACGCCTTGCGACAACAATACTCAATGGGCGCGGGCGAGGCGGTGGAAAAGGCACGGCAAGCCAAGCCGCTCAAAGACACACTCTTGGACCTGATTCCCGAGAACCCGCTGCAGGAAATGGTCGGCGCGCTCGACGGCAGCTCGAAGGGGAACGGGATGCTGGCGGTGATGGTGTTTTCGCTGATCTTCGGCATCGCGCTTTCGCTGCAAAGAGAACGGACGGAGACGTTCGTCCGTTGGCTGGAAGGCTTGTTTGACGTGACGATGGCGGTCATCGACTTCGCGATGCGGCTGGCCCCGTTGGGGGTCGCGTGCCTTATCTTCGCCATGACCTCACGGCTGGGACTCGGCATCCTGGGCACGCTCTTCTGGTTCGTGGCGACGGTGCTGCTGGGGCTGTCGATTCACCTGTTCATTGTGTACCCGGTGGCCATCCGCCTGATCGCGCGGCGCAGCCCGCTGGGTTTCTTTCGCGACGCCTCCGACGCCATGCTCACGGCGTTTGGCACATCCTCCTCCAACGCGACGCTGCCGACGGCGCTGCGCGTTGCCGAGGAGAACCTGGGCCTGCCGCGCGAAATTTCACGGTTCGTGCTCACCGTGGGCGCCACCGGCAATCAGAACGGCACGGCGCTGTACGAAGGCGTGGTGGTGCTGTTCCTGGCGCAGGTGTTTGGCGTGGAGCTGTCGCTGACGATGCAGATTACGGTCGTCTTGATGTCAGTCCTGGCCGGCGTGGGCACGGCCGGCGTCCCGGGAGGATCGATACCGCTAATTGTGATTGTGCTCACCACGGCCGGCGTGCCCGGCGAGGGGATCGGCATCATCCTCGGTGTCGATCGCCTGCTTGACATGTGCCGCACGGTGCTGAACGTGACGGGCGACCTGGCAATCGCCACGTGCGTCGCGCGCGGGGAAGCGCAGGCCGATGCCCTGACCACGAGTTGATTGCATGCCTGGGGACTCGCTTCGACCAACGGTGGGCCTCGCTTCGCTCGACCCGCCCTACGAGTTGAATCGAGGGACGCTACGGCGGCAGCGTCGGCCGGAATGGGCGGATCAGGTCGCTCTGCGCCGCCGCGCGCTGGTTGACGCGATCCTGGATTCGTTGGCGCGATTGCACGTTGCGAGCCGTCGCCTTGTCGCGACGCTCGTCCTCAAAGTGCTCGCGGAGCCATTTCTTGAGCGCGATCTCGTTATGCCTGGCGTTCGCCAGGATGCCTTGGAGTTCGTCCAGCGCCTTGGTCACTGCCTCATCCGGGCTGGCGGTATTGTTCTCGAACGAATGGTGCTCTCGCGCCTTGCCGCCGGAGACCAGGCAAACCTGCTCGGGCTTCCCACCGCCGAAGCGGCTTGCCAGTGCCAGCTCGTCATTGCGATATAAGCACACCAGTCCGTGTTCCTTCCCGCGCAAGTATTGGGCCAGCACGAGCAGCTTGCCCGAGTCGGCCAGGATAATCAAATTGCCATGACGCATGTTTTCGCGGTAGCGCGCGAAGGTCATGGGCGCGCCGCTTTCGTAATAGGTCAAGGTGTTACCCTCCAGCTCGCCGTTGCGCCGCCCGAGCAGCGCGTAGAGCCTGCCGCTGGGATAACCCAACTCGAGCTGATCGTCTCTCGAGCGGTCCAAGCGCCGGCGGATGGCAAGCTGCAACAGCTCGGTGCTGAACATGCCGTCCAAATCCATCACGCCGCCCCAGGGGACCTCGATCGTGCCGAGCCCTGCAACTTCGCCCTCTTCGATCGAGCGCCCCGCAATTGATTCAGGCGAGGGCTCCGGCAGCTCGCGGAGCGGCGACACCTTCCCTTCGGTTTGAATCGAATCGACGTAGTTCAAAAGCTCCTGAAGCTCGCGCGCGGCGCTAGCGAAATAGAGTCCCGATTCTCCGCGGATCATCCAGGTGGCCACGCCGATCACCTGGCCGCGCATATTGAACCAGGGTCCGCCGCTATTGCCCGGTGAGAGTGCGGCGTCGCCTTGCAGCCAGACCATGTTGTCGAAGTAGCGGCCCAGCTTCTCACCCACGTCTTGTTCGATTTCCTTGGTCGTCGTCACGCCGCTGATTACTCCCTTGGTCACGCGGAACGACAACCCCAGCGGGTTGCCCAGCACAAAGATCTCCTCGCCTTGCTTCGGATGGGGCGAGCAGAGCGGCAGCGCCTGAAGCTTGACCTGGGCCGGATCGACGTGCACGAGCGCCAGGTCTCGCACTTCGTCAATCTTGTAAAAACCATCGAGCGGCACCTCCTTGCCGTCGTGAAAGGTCACCCTGCCCTTTTTCGCGCCCGCCACGACGTGCAAATTTGTGGCGATCATTCCACCTTCGCGAACCACAAACCCGCTCCCCAGGCTCGTCCGCGGGCCATCTTCAATCTGGATCTTCACGACCGAGGGTTTAACGCGCTCCACAAGCTCGGCCAGCGTAGGGGGTGGCGCGGCCGCCTCTAGCGCCGGGGAGGCGCGCTGTTCAGGTGCTGGCTGCTGTGGCGCAGCGTCCTGCCGCGCGGGCTGAGGGGCCTCGACGTGGGGCGGCTCTTGCGGTGCATTTGCGCTCGGGGCCGCGGCTGGAGTCGGAGAATTCCTCGCTGGTTCGCGTTCGGCCTGTTCTTGCCCAGGGTCGCTCGAACCATCCCTGTCAGCGCTTACACCATTGCCGTTGGACGCAAGTGGCACGGCGGCCACATGCACATCGCGCGGCACAAGACGATACACGAAATATCCCACGCCTAAGATCGCCAACACCGCCAGTCCGCCTGCCGCGGCGCGTACGAGTTTCGGAATTGCGCGCGCCCGTTGCGGCGATGCAGGCGCAAGCGTTGGGGCGGAGGCAACCACACTCGGCGGCGCTGAATGAGATGGAGTGGTTTCGGACGGCGTCGCATGTGGCGATGAGGTCTTGGGGACCTCGACCGCCTGACCGCACGCGGGACACTTGCCACGCTTCCCGGCGAGCGCGTCCGCCACGGTCAACTGTTTGCCACAGTGCAGACAAAAGAAGCGGATGGACATGCGCCTGCCCTTTCGCGGTTAATCGTTTCAGGACGTTGACGCGTAGGTCGGAGCGTGTTCCGTGGATTCACTCCCACGGCTCGATGACAGCCCCTGACTATTTGGTTGTCGCTGGCCCCCGATATACCTTCTGCATCAGCACGTTCTTCTTCGATGTCAGCGGGCCTGCGGTCGTGTCGTCGCGCAGGATGGCGTACATCATGTGGAACTTGGCGTCGATGTCGTCGGCAAAATGCACGAGCAGCGCCTCGAGCGTCATCGGCGGCTTGGGCGAGCCCCACTCGGGCAGCCGCTGGTGAGAAATGATAACGTGCTCGAGCCGCAAGAGCACCTCCGGGTCGAGGCGGTGTGCGGCGGAAGCCTCGCGCAGCATGTCGCGCCCTTGCAAGATATGGCCGATCAGCCCGCCGGCAGCCGAATAGGCCGCGCCCTCGGGCCGCTCGTCCAGCTCGCGCACTTTTCCGATGTCGTGCAAAAGCGCGCCCGCGATAACCAGGTCTTTGTTCAAGGGCGGGGCGAGATTGGGATAATACGCGGCATACTTGTCGGCCAAATAAACGCACGTGCGCGTGACGCTGAGCACGTGTTCCAGGTAGCCGCCGACAAAGGCATGGTGGTTGTGTGTGGCGGCGGGCAGCCTCAGCAGCACATCCCGGTGTGTTTCGTATAGAGAAACGACGAGCGCCGACAGCTCGCGATCCAAGATCTTTTCACGTGCGATCGCCAACAGCTCGTCGTACATCGCGCGCGGCTCGAAGCGCGACCGCGGCAGGAACATTGTCGGGTCGAAGCCGTCGGCCGCGTCGCGCTCGCACGTCTCGCGGATCTTGATGATATCGAGCTGCGGGCCGTAGCTCGTCTCGCGGTAGACGGCGCGCAGCTTGTAAAACGCGCCGGGCGTCCACTCCTGGCGGCAGGGAGTCGCAAAGGGCGAATCGCTCCAGATCGGCACCATCACCTCTCGCCGGTCGTCGCGGAAGCCCACGCGAAAGTACGGCTTGCCGTCGCGCGTCTTGAGCTCTTCCTTGCTGGTAAGCAGCGCGAACAGGTCGGCCTCTTGCCCGGCCACGAGATCTGCAAGTGGCAGCAGTGGAACCGTGCGCGTGGCCATGGCGAATACCTCCCATGCGTGAACAACGGCGTCCGCGAGCGAGAATAACCGGCTCGTGACGTTACTATATCCGAAGTTCGCCGCGGATGTAGTCAATCATCCGCCGCAGCCCCTCGCGCCTCGGCACGAGCGGTTCCCAACCGAGCACGCTCTTGGCGCGCGAGATGTCGGGCCGCCGCTGGCGAGGATCATCCTGCGGCAACGGCTCGTATAGCACCTGGCTCCGCGAGCCAGTCAGCTCCAGGATTTCGTCGACCAGCTCCCTGATCGTGACCTCGCTCGGGTTCCCCAGGTTCACCGGCTCGGTGCAATCGCTGGCCAGCAGCCGGCAGATGCCTTCGACCATGTCGGAGACGTAACAGAAGCTGCGAGTCTGCGAACCATCGCCGAAGACCGTGATCGGCTCGCCACGCAGCGCCTGCACGCAGAAGGTGGGCAGCGCACGCCCGTCGCCGATCTGCATCCGCGGGCCATAGGTGTTGAAGATGCGCAGAATCCGCGTGTCGAGACCATGGGTGCGGTGATAGGCCATGACGGCGCTTTCGCTGAATCGTTTCGCTTCGTCATAGACGCTCCGCGGACCGATCGGGTTGACATGGCCCCAGTAGGTCTCGCGCTGCGGGTGCTCGAGCGGATCGCCGTAGATCTCACTGGTGCTGGCCAAGAGCAGCCGCGCGCCGTGCCGCCGCGCCAGCTCCGCGCAGTGAATCGTCCCATGCGAGCCGACCTTAAGTGTTTCGATCGGGTGCTTCAGGAAATCCATGGGGCTGGCCGGCGAGGCGAAGTGCAACACCGCGTCCAGCGGCCCCTCGACGGGCATGCGATCGGAAACGTCCGCCTCGACTCGCGAGAAGTTTTTCTCGACCAGCAGATGGTCCGTATTGCGGCGCGCTCCGGTGAGAAAGTTGTCGACACAGACCACTTCGTGTCCATCCGACACATAGCGCTCGCACAGGTGCGAGCCGAGGAATCCGCTGCCTCCGGTAATAACGATTCTCACGCATCATCCTCCACGGACGGCTCGCACAGCCGGGCTGCCCACCTGTCGTCGATTCGCGTAGCTCCGTCGACGCACCGGCAGCGACACTAACTCTAACATACCGGCAGCCTCCCGCGGATACCCAGGCGATGAACACAATTAAGATGAAGTTTTTGGCCGATACGTCCGAAGCGTCAGCAGAGTAGGCGCCAAGGGGCACCATGGGCGAACCGAAGCATGACATCCAACGGCCGCCGATCGCGACGAACGCTCGTGAACCGCGGCGCCGGCTCGACCGCGCGCGTGCCGCCCGTGGTGTCGCTATCCGGCTCGATTGAGCCCTTTTGCGCCTACTTGCAGAGTGAGCTGCACCTGGCCGACAACACGGTCCTGGCGTACCGGCGAGACCTGCGGCGGTTCTTCACCTGGCTCGGATCGAAGGAATTGATTTCGATCACGATCCGCGAGCTGGCGGATTATCCCGCCTGGTTGGTCGAGCGGGGGCTAGCACCGGCCAGCGTTGCGCGGCACGTGGTGTCTCTGAAGATGTTTTTCAACTACCTGCAGCTTGAGGGGCTGTTGCGCGACAATCCGGTCGAGCTGCTCGGCAGCCCCAAGCTTTGGCAGCGCGTGCCGCACGTGCTTTCGGCCGAAATGGTGGACCGCCTGCTCGACGGCCCGACGCGGCGCGACGCGTGCTGGCGGCGCGACCGGGCGCTCTTGGAGCTGCTGTACGCCACTGGATGCCGTGCCTCGGAAATCTCGACCTTAAGGCTCGACGACGTCCATCAGCAGCAGGGGTTCTGCGTCTGCCGCGGCAAAGGGAACAAGCAGCGCGTCGTGCCGCTCGGCGCCCGCGCCATTGCGGCCGTGGAAGACTATCTGCGGCACGAGCGTGGCGAACTGGCCGCGGCAGCGCCGGTCCCGGTGCCCTGGCTGTTACTATCGCGGCGCGGAATTCGCCTCGGGCGACAACGCATTTGGGAGCTGCTCAAGCGATACGCACGACGCGCCGGGGCTACGTCGCACGTCAGCCCGCACACCATGCGTCACAGCTTCGCCACGCACCTGGTGGCCGGAGGCGCCGATATCCGGCAGGTGCAGGAAATGCTCGGCCACTCCTCGATCGCCACCACGCAAATCTACACGCACGTCGACCACAAACGGCTGAAGGCCGTGCACCGGAAGTTCCACCCACGCGCGTGACACGGTATGCGACGTCGGCTCGCCCCGGTTTCTATGGTACACTATGCACATGGCTCCAAAGATCACCGACGAAATGCGCGAAGCGCTACTGCATCAGGGTTCGCCAATCGAGGTCGAGGATGACGCAACACATCAAATGTACCTCCTCGTCGCGCGTGACGAATTCCGGCGCCGAGTGCAGGAAACGCTGGCTGACCCGGAGCAACTTAAGGCGGCTATCCTTGCGCGCCGCGACGAATCGCGCGAGTTAAACGCCGACTGGGAACATGTCGATCGCGACGTGTGGGAAGCTGACTCATCGACGAACGTGTAGCGCCGATGCCAACCTACACATTCCCACGGCGCGGGAAGTCCGGCTGGTCTCTCTCGATTCAACCGTCGGGCACGAAACGAAGAAGACCCGGCCAGCGGTCGTCGTCATCAACAACGTCTACAACGAGCACAACTGGCTGGTGCTTGTCATGCCACTCACGTCACGGGACATCGCGGCTTATGACCAGGTGTCGATTCTGCCACCCGAGGGTGGCATTTCGAATTCCAGCGTAACGCTTCCCGATCAGGTGCGTGCAGTTGATCGCAAGCGATTGGTCAGACGCCTTGGCTCCGTAACGCCGCATACAATGCAGCAGATCGATCGATCGCTGCGAACTGTGCTCGACCTTTAGCTTTAGCCGATCAGTTCCCCGGATTGCGGGGCGCCACGAGTTCGGCTACCGCCGAATCCCTGCTTGCGCGGAGGACACGGGGTCAGGGGGAGCCGTGCCGTGCGAGGAATTCGCGCTGGTATTTCACGATGCCCGCGACGCGGCGCCGATACTCGCCTACGCGCACTTGGTGTAATGCCGCCACGTTTGCCTCTTCGTGAGGATCGTTGTCGAGGTCGAACAGCTCCTCGTGGCCGCTGGTCACGTGATAGTGGTATTTCAGCCGCCCGTCGCGCAGACCCACGAGCACTTCGTTGCCGGTCGAGAAGAAATAGGCTCGCGGTAATGGGCCTTCCTTAAGCACGTCGCGGCCTTGCCAGGCACTGGGCCGCGGAATGTCCAGCATCCCCAGGAGCGTGGCGGGTATGTCGACCTGTTGGCAAACGGCGCTAATGCGTTCGGACGATGAGCGCAAACTTGGATGCAGAATCACCAGCGGCACATGGACGTTCTCTTCGTAGATGCCGAAGCTGTGTACGCGCTGGCCATGACGGCCGAAACTCTCGCCATGGTCGCCGGTAATAGCGATCACCGTGGAATCCTCCAGTCCGCGGCTGCGCAGCTCGGCCACCAGCCTGGCGATTCGGCGGTCGGCGGCGCGGATGGCGGCCAGGTAGCGGCCCAGCTCCTCGTCCTCGACGCCAAAATCATGCGCCTCGTCGCTCGCCACATAGGGATGGTGCGTCTCGATCGTCCACAGCAGCAGGTGAATGGGCCGAGTGCGATCCTCGTCGATGAATTGCAGTGCGGCGCGAAACATCTCGTCGTCGCTCACGCCCCAGGAGAAGGCGTTGGCCGCCGGCAGTGTGGCCGCGTCGATCACGCGATCGACGCCGCGCTTCGCGAGAAATTCATCGCGCCGTTTCCAACTCCAATATCCGGAATGCAGGTAAGCCGTGCGGTAGCCCTGTGCCGACAACACCTCGGAGATCAGCGGAACGCTGAACTCCAGCGAGTCGCGCGTGATCAGCTTCCAATCCACACGCGGGATCGTGCTGGCGGCTAGCGCTACCAAGCCCTTGGGACTCGATGGCGCGTGCGCGTAGACGTTGTCGAATACGATTCCGCCGACGCCGTCGATGAGCTTTTCGAGTTCGCGAGTCGTCGCGTGTGGGGATCCATACAAACTCAGATATTCGACGCCGACCGATTCCAGCACAATCACGATCAGATTCCTCGGCCGGCTTTCACCGGCGGCTTGCGTGCCAGCCGGACCGCCAGGATAAACCTGGCGGCTCTCCGATGGCCGCAAGGCGTCCGTGCGCGGCGTGCAAAAATCGGAATCGTCCGCCAGGTCCTGCTCAAGACGCCAGGTCGCCGAAGTGCTGCCCAGTGCACGCACACAGGAGGCGAGGAAGACGGAGTGCGAGTTCACCGCGATCCGCCGTTCCCAGCGGTTCGGGTCGGTCCAATGCGATCGGACATAACCACGGCACACAGCCGCATGGCAAGCAATCAGAATGACGGCGGCCGCCAAAACTCTCCGGCCGATGGGCTCGCCCCAAGCCTGCCACACTCCGCGGAGCCGCCATCGCGCGAATGCGAAGATCAGCACCGGCACGCCGAGCAGAGCGGCGATGCTGCCGGCGGTAAGAAACGACTTGATCGATGACGCCATCAGGACTGGTCCGCCGGCGAACGACAGCAGCTCCACGGTCAGCGGGACCATCGTCATGCGGAACATGGCCACGCTCGCCACGGCGTAGAGCGCGGCGATTTGAAATGCGCCGACGACCGCGATTCGCCACAAGCGTGTTCGGCCGTAGCGATTGGCGAGCCAGGCCGCCGCCACGCTTACAAACGCCAAGGCGGCCACAAACATTATGTCCTGGGCCGCCACCACTGAGAGGCGGAGCAGCCAGCGAGCGAATTCCGACGCCGACTCGACCGGAAACGGCAGCAGCACGAACTTTGCCGCCGTCATCACTCCTGCCAGCCCCAGCGAGAGTGCAACGACCGTGGCCAGCTCGTCGTGCAACGCCTCGCGGCGGCAACGGTTGCTCGGCGCATCGCCAATTTCTCGGCCGCCATCCATGACACGCTCTCGCTTCCGGCGTTCTCCGCCCTCGACCGACTCCATCCGGCAGGCCAGGCAGCTTATCGGCGGTAACCGGCGCAGGTCAATTCCGCCACGACGCTCCCCAAGAACTTCGCAGTATCTGGTGGGCCTAAGTACACGTTCGTAGTTCATGCGGCGGTAGCGTGGACGGTGTGGCGACAGCGTGGGGAGTAGGGAGAATTTGGGCGGTCTCGCAGGAGTCGTGCGAGGCGGTCGTCTTGGGAAATGGAACCCAAAACATTTCCAAAACCACCCGGCAAAGCTTACACAAGCGCGACCAAATGACGAACCCGTACTTACGCCGCCGTCGGCTATTGCCGACGATCTCGCCTTGCGGCACGGCTGGCTTTCGCTTATTCTCCGCCGCCTTTCTGCGGGAATCCCATTTAATCGAATCGCTGACTGCTGTCGGCCGCGCGCGATCGGCGGCATTGCGAATCGCGCCAAGCGCCATGAACATTTCGACCGCTCAATGGGTTACGCCGATCATCGCAACTGTCGGCCTGTGCGGCTGCGTCGCCCCTTCGCACGACGGCGCCTCGGGGCTCACGTTCCACAAGCGAGAGGCGCACGGATTGCCCGGCGCGCCGCAGGCGTCCGAGGATCCGGACAACGAACGCCAACACCAACTGGCAGACCGGCGCGCCGGTAGCAGACTTGCTTTACACGCGGAAATCTCCGATACAACGCGCCCGGACGATCGTTCGGGCGAGCTGAAACAGGTGATTGCCGAGCTGCAGAATCTAGGCGCGATTGACCCCGCGGCCCAGCAGCAGCTCATGGAGGACTTGAAGCGTACCGATCCGGCGCTGTGGCCGCATTTGTCGCAATCGCTGCGCGCTTCGCTGGCGTATCGCCAACGTGCCGTCGCCAGGCCAGCTACGCTGGGCGAGCCGGAATCGTCACCTTTCGTCGCGGCCAGCACGCCCCCCGGTCCGCAGAATTTTTTGCCGGCGGCCACGGCATTCGGCTGCGGGGACCTGCGCGGTGAGATTCCTCCGGTCGATTCTCGCATGGCCACGGTTGCCGCGCGCCCGTTGCGACAGGGCGAAACGCTGGGGCAATCTCCCCATGGCGAACCGCGCCCGAATCCGACAAGCCAATCGGGCTCGAGTTTCGTCGTACAAACCGGCGCTGATTCCCAGCAGTCTCTCGCGACAGCGCCAATTGGCGCGATGGCAAATGCCGCCGAATCAAACGCCTCTCGGCAGGCCGCGTACCATGAGATCTCGCCGGAGAGAGATTGGCGCGACCCGCTCGCGCGAGCCATTCAGTCGCTCGAGACACAACTTCGCGATCAGCCGATGCCGGAGCCGGATAGCCAATCGCATTTGCGAATGCTCTACCTCGTGGCGGGCCGGCGCGACGAGGCGATGCGCCCGTTCTCCGGCGTCGACGCCACGCAGCAGGAGTTCTGGTCGAACGAGATTTACGGGCTGTCGACCTTTTTGGACGCCGAGCGAGAGCCCGACGTGAGTCGCCGTGCCGCCGAGGCGACGCACCACCTGAACGAGGCCACCTCGCGATTGGGCCAGCTCGGCCCGCTCGTGGTGAGGAACCTGGCGTTCTGCACGGAAGTGACCAGTTACGGCGTCTACCAGAAGTTCGAGAAGGAGGAGTTCCGGCCGGGGCAGGAACTGCTGCTGTACGCCGAGGTCGAGCATTTCAAGAGCGAGGCGACTCCACGCGGGCATCATACGGCGCTGAAGAGCCACTATATTATCCTCGACAGCCAGGGGCAGCGCGCCGCCGAGCAGGAGTTTCCGCTCACCGAGGAACATTGCCGCAATCCGCGGCGAGATTTCTTCATCCGCTACTTTCTGAATCTGCCGGAGCGGATCTACGATGGCCGGTATACTCTCCAGTTGACGATTGAGGACACGCTGGGCCAGAAGGTGGGCCAGTCGTCGATCGAATTCAACGTGAAGGCCTCGTGATAGCGTCTCCGAAGAGAGCCTGCGAAACGCGGCGCGGATGAGCGGCCCAGAGGTGATCGTGATCGGAGCCGGCGGCGTCGGCAGCGCCGCGCTCTTTTATCTTGCTCGGCGAGGCGTCCGCGCGCTGGGGCTCGACCGCTTCGCGCCCGCCCACGACCGCGGGAGCTCGCACGGCCGCACGCGAATGATCCGGCAGGCGTATTTCGAGCACCCCGACTACGTGCCCATGGTGCAGCGCGCGTTCTCCCAATGGGCCGAGCTGAGCGAGCGGCGCGGCTCGCCGCTGTACCACGAAGTCGGGCTGTTGCAGGTGGGGCCACGCGATGGCGTGGTGTTGCCGGGTGTCTTGGCGAGCGCTCGCACGCACGGCCTGGAGATCGAGGAGCTTTCGGCCGCCGCAGTCGAAAAACGCTGGCGCGGTTTTCGTGTACCGCGGCATTTGGCTGCGCTGTTCGAACGACGTGCCGGTTATCTCGACGTGGAGGATTGCGTGCTAGCGCACCTCGACGAAGCGAGGCGGATGGGGGCCGAGCTGCGAATCGGCGAGACTGTCCGCCGCTGGGAGGCCACCCGTGATCGCGTGACCGTCGAGACCGATCGCGGTCGCTACCATGCGGAACGATTGATCATCGCCGCCGGGCCGTGGGCTGGGCAGTTGCTGGCCGAGCTGGGCCTGCCGCTGGAAGTCCGCCGTAAGCCGATGTTTTGGTACGAGGCGACGTCGAACGTCTACTCGTGCGAGCAGCAATCTCCTGCCTTCTTGTTCGAGCTTCCCGCCGGAATCTACTACGGCTTCCCACAAATCGACGAGCTGGGCGTCAAGGTCGCCGAGCACAGCGGTGGGACCGTCGTGGCCGATCCACTCACGGTCAACCGTGATATCGACGCGGTCGATCGCTCTCGCGTCGAGCAATTTGCCGCCGAACATCTCCCGGCGCTGACGCGGCGGCTGACCGCCCACTCGGTCTGTATGTACACCATGACGCACGACGAACATTTCATCGTCGATCGACATCCGACGCATGCCAACGTGGTGTTCGCCGCCGGCCTGTCGGGCCACGGCTTCAAGTTCGCCGGAGTCTTGGGCGAGGCGCTGGCTGATCTGGTCTGCGATCGCCCCACCGCCGCACCGATGGACTTTCTGCACTTGAACCGCCCCGCACTCCGGGCATAGTGCATCGGTGTAGGGTGCGTCACGCGAAGCGCCGACGCGCCACTTGAACTGCCGGACGGCCGAACGCGGTGCGTCTTCGCTTCGCTCGAAACACCCTACTGCCTGCAGCCAAACCGATCCATCGCGTGACGTCGGCCGCCGGCAGTACCACGCGACTTGGCGCATGATTACAATGAGCCGCGAGCGTGCGTCAGGCGCGGTAAGCCAGCTAGACGCAAACGCGATTCCATCCTGCGCCTAGCGAGTCAAGCAAACAAGGAGCGTCCGCATGCGGCGCCGATGGCCGGTGATTCTTGTCGCCTTATCGACCAGTTTGATTTCCGCAATATTGACAAAAGCGGAGGAAAGCGAGCCGGCGAGCTTTCACCATGTGCGGCTGAACGTCACCGACCCGGCCGAGTCGATCAAGTTCTACGAGCGCGTCTTCGGCGCCGTGCCCGTCAAGTATCACGGCGTGGCCGATGCGCTGTTCGTCGAGCGGTCGTTCATCCTCTTGAACAAGGTCGACACGCAGCCGGTCAGCACGCTCAATACCGGCATTTGGCACATTGGCTGGGGCGGGGTTGACGTGAAGAACGAGTACGAGTGGTGGAAGGCTCGAGGGGTCGAGTTCCACACGCCGCTCTCGCCCTTGCCGGGCCGCGACAACTTTTACATGTACATCAGCGGCCCGAACAAGGAGCTGATCGAGATCAACACGATGGGGCACCACCGCTTCGCCCACGTGCACCTGTTCGCCACGGACGTGAACGAGACCGCAGGCTGGTATGCGCGGCACCTGGGACTGAAGCCTCGCCGAGACAACGTGCCGAAGCCCAAGGGTGACATGTCGACGCTCGGCGGCATCTGGATGAACTTCATCCAGTGCGACAACGTGAGCATCATCATCTTCGGCAAGCCGGACCAGGAGCCGCCCCCCTTCTGGTGGCCCGATCCGCGGCTCAAGGAGCTCGAACCCACACAAGGCCGTCCGATCGACCACGTGGCCTTCTCGTATCGCAAGATCGAGCCGGTGCTCGAGCGGATGAAGGGCGCGGGCGTCGAGATCGTTCAGCCCATTACCTTCGACGAGCAACTGAAGATGAAGAGCTTTTCAGTCATGGGCCCAGACAAGGTGCTGATCGAATTCGTCGAAGAGAAGCCGATCCCGGAAGGCATCTGGGACGAGTGAAATTCACCACGGAGAGACGCAATTACCGCAGAGGCGCGGAGAACTAAGATGAATAATTGTATTGCATTACTAACACTTCGTTTGAAATCCCTTCCTCCTCCGCGCCTCGGCGCCTCTGCGGTGAATTCCTTCGTTCTGCCTATTCGCTCCGTGTCTCGGTGCCTCCGTGGTGCGATTTTCGTCATTCTTCTCACGCTGGCGCCTGTTGCGGCGCGTGCGGCCGAGTTGGAGGTCGGATGCGCCTCGCGCGATATCACGCCCGAAGGCAACATGCCCATGTGGGGATACGGCGATCGTCATGCGCTCCTCTCGAACGGGGTGTTGGATCCGCTCATGGCCAAGGCGGTCGTGCTGGCCGTGGGTGATGAAAAGGTGGCGCTGGTGGGCCTGGACCTCGGTCGCGGTCCGACCATCGCCATGATGGCCAAGATCCGCGAGGAGATCGCCGCACAGGCCGGCATCGACCACGTCATGATCTGCGGCAGCCACACGCACCACGGACCGGTGATCGAGCTCACCGACCGCGACGGCCACGGCAAGGGCAAGTTCGACGCGGCGGTGGCCTATGCACAAAAACTCCCCGGATTGTTGATCGAAGCGATCGTCGAGGCCGATAAATCGCGCCGACCGGCACGCATCGGCGTGGCCACCAAGAACATCGACTACAACCGCAACCGCCATACGAAGCGCACGCCCAAAGTGACCGACCCGATGCTGGCGGTCGTTCGCCTCGACGATTACGGCGGCACGCCGATCGCCGTAATGGTCAATTTCGCCGCGCACCCGGTGATGACCGAAACGATGGTGCTGAAGTTCTCGGCCGACTATCCGGGCTTCATGCAGCGCAAGGTCGAGGAGTCGCTATCGGCCCCGTGTGTGTTCCTGCAGGGGGCCTCGGGCGACATGAGCCCCAACCCCGGCAGCGACCGGCATGGGCCCGAGAAATTCGGCCATGCGCTCGCGGCGCAGGTGCTCGAGCTCGCCGGATCGGTGTCGACGAGTGTGCCCGAGCGGCCCAGTGTGATGGGTCGCGTGGATCGCTTCGCGTTCAATTCGCGCGTGGATTTTTCGAGCCCGCTGTTACAGGCGGCGTTTTCGGCGGCGTTTTTTCCCGAGCTGGTCCGCAATTTCGTCGACGAGTATCGCAACGGCATCACGGCCGAGCTGAACACGGTGATCATCAACGGCCAGATTGCACTCGTGGGCGGCTCGGGCGAGTTCTTCTGCAACCACTCGAACCGGCTGAAGGAGCGCTCGTACATCGATCACACGCTGTTTCTCGGCTACTGCAACGGCCACAATCTATATTTCCCGACGATCGAGGCAGCCTCGGAAGGGGGATACGGGGCCGATCAGACGGTCTCTCCGGTGGAATTGGGAGCGGGTGAGCAGATGATGAACAGGGCGCTAGTGAACATCTACGCCATGTTGCGTAAGTTCAGCGATAAACCGGCCTTGCGTGCGAAAGAGCCCGCGGCGCCGGTTGCGCGGACGACCGGCCCAGCGCCCTAACTCGAATCGTACGACCGACCTGAAGCCCATGTTGTGCTTGCTTGCGTCAAACTATACGATCAGAAAAACTTGACTTCTGCCTGCGCAAGCCGACAATACGGCTGGTTCGCCAGGCCGGTAGAACGCTTGGCGGTCGTCGCGCAATCTGAACCGAAAGTCGTCCACATCGTCCATAGGCCACACAGCGTCCGTAAGCCATGCAACTCGAAAGGAACCATGCGATGAAGTCTCGGCTGTTACTGATGGCGGCGGCGGTTGCCCTGGGGTTCGTCGTGTCAAACAGCATCAACGCCGACGAATCGGGCAAGAAGGCGGAATTCAAGGCCACGTGTCCCATGTCGGGCGGGCCGGCCAAGGAAGCCAGCTTCGTGATGCACAAAGGGAAGAAGGTTTTCTTCTGCTGCAACAACTGCCCCAAGAACTTCGAGAAGGACCCCAGCGCCGTTTCGGCCAAGGTCCATTATCAATTCGCCGAAACAGGCCAGATGATCCAAGTTGCCTGCCCGTTCACCGGCCGGAAGGTGAACCCCGACGCCACGGTCGAGTTGGGTAGCGCGAAGGTCAGCTTCTGCTGCAACAACTGCAAGGGTAAGTTCGACAAGACCGCCGACGAGGAGAAGTTGGCGCTGGTCTTTGGCGACATCTCGAAGGGCTTCACCTTGCAGACCGAGTGCCCCGTGAGCGGCAAGGCGATCAAGGTCGACCAATCGGTTGAGCACCAAGGCAAGAAGGTTTATTTCTGCTGTGGCAACTGCCCGAAGGCGTTTGAGAAGGAACCGGCCAAGTTCCTGAGCAAGCTTCCGCAGTTTGCCGAGGAAAAGAAGTAGCCGAAGCGCTCGCTCGACTCGTTCGTCAACGCCAAGGAGAGTGTAGCCGACGTGGCTTGTGCTCTCCTTTTCTTTGCGCTCAGGCCACACCGGGGTGCTAACGCCGCCCCGCTCGCCGGTGTGGCGCTGGCGAGCGGCCGGTGTGAGCCGGCCGGTGACGCTCGAGCCAGTGCGACCTACCACGCCGATTCCGGCAAGCGCACCACCAACACGCGGTGGTCCACCGTGGCGACCGCCAGCTCTCTGCCATCCGGCGAATAGGCGAGTCCGTAGGCCGCCTTGACCCCCAGGGGCTCCTCATACAGTTCCGCCAGCGGCTCTCCTCCCCATATCCGCAGATTGCCCGCGTAGCCGAGCGTCGCCACGCGCGTTCCGGCCGCGTTGAATCGTACTGCATAGACGTGATCGGTGTGGGCGGTGAGAGTCTGTGCCGGCGTGGTTTCTCCACTGCGCCATACATACCAGGCGCCCGCGATGCCGCCGGCGGCAAGCCGCGCGCCGTCGTGCGAATAGTCCAGACTGTAAAGCGCCTCGTGAATCGTTTCCTTGATTTCCATGAGCGGTTTACCGTCGGCCGGATTCCAAATGCGCAGCGTCTTATCCGCGCCGCAGCTTGCCAACTGTTCCTGTGACGGGTGAAAGGCGACTCCGTAGACCTGGCTGGCGTGGCCGGTCGCCGTGGCGTAGTTCGCGCCATCGGCGGTGTTCCAGAGCTTAACGACTTTGTCGGCGCCGGCGGACGCCAGCCGTGTGCCGTCCGTGCTGAACGCCAATCCATACACGTGCGACTCGTGCCCTTTGAGCGTCGTGCGCGGCCCGGCCGCGATCGTCTGCCACCGCTTCACCGACGGCTCGACCGATGCGCTATAAACCGCGCGGCCGTCGGCGGTCAGCGCGAGGTCGGTGATGGTTGCGGAGTGCGCAGCCGATTGTTCCACCAGCAATCCGTCCGACACGCGATAGCTTCGCAGCGTACCACTGTCGTCGCCGGTATGGACGTGTTTTCCCCCTGGCGAAAGACGCATCGCGCGAACCGGAGCCGGCTGCGGAATTGTCGCCACCCGTCGCGGCTGAGGCAGGCTCCAGACATGCACGTTTGCCTCATCGGCCGCTGCCACGAACTGGCCGGATGGGTCGCTGTCGACGAGCCGCACCGGCCCCGTCGGGCCGGCGAGCTTTACAAGTTCAGCCAGGTCGGCCGAGTTCCAGACGGCCACGACGTGATCTTCACCGCCGGTGACGACCTGCGTCCCTCCGGCGGCCAGCGTCACCGCGTGAATCGCGCCCTGGTGAGCCGCGCGTGCAGCCACTAGCGCGGAATTCCAGAGATGAATCTGACCGCTTGCGCCGCCGGCGGCCACCAACTGACCATTGGCGCTTGTGGCGATGGCCACGAGCGCGGCGCCGCCCTCGGCGACATATCGCTCCGTTACGGTCCCGAGACCAACGTGATACACCTGAGCTGCACCATCCTCGCCAGCGGCCACCAGCTTTGTGCCGTCTCCGCTGAACGCGACCGATCGAAGTGCTCCCTCGGCGGCGAACTGGCCGGCAAGCGAGCCGTCGGCGAATTTCCAAAGCCGCAGCGTCCGGTCCGCGCATGCGCCGGCCACCCACTGACCATCGGGACTGACGGCCACGTCGTAGACTGCCTCCGCGGCGCCGTCGAACGTCCGCGCCTGCGATCCATCGACCAGGTTCCAAAGGCGCACGGTCTTGTCGACCCCGGCCGAGATACAGTGAGAGCCGTCGGGAAGATACGCGACGCTGGTGACCGCTCCTTGGTGACCCGTGAGCACTTGTTCGATGGCCACCGATGCGGTGCGCAGATGCCCGTCCTGACACGCGGCCACAAACCGCCCGTCTGGCAGAGCCGCGACGCGCACCGACGCGGCGGCCATTGCTATGCGTTGCAAGGGTCGACCGCGCGCGACATCCCAAATGGAAAGGATATTCTCATTCGCATTGGTGACCAGGAATTTCCCGTCCGCGCTAAATGCAGCACTCGACACGCCGGTGGCTTGTCCCTCGAAGGTCGCCGCCAATGTGCCGTCGGCCGCCTTCAGCACGCGCACGCGCTGATCGTCCCCACCGGCAGCCAACAGGCTGCCATCGGGCGAAATTGCCAAGCAGGTCGCGGCCGCGGGCAGATCGACCTCCCGAGCCACTGACCCGTCGTCGATCTTCCACCAGCGAACCTTCGCACCCGCCGCCGAGAGAAGTTGAGTTCCATCGGCCAGAAACGCCAGGCCGGCCACGGTACCCGCTTGACCGGTCAGATCGCGCACCAGCACCCCGTCGGCCAATCGCCAGAGCTTGATCGCGCCACCATGTTCGGCGGCTGCCAGGACCGAATCGCCCGGGGCCAACGCTAAGGCGTCAACTGCGGCGGCGTGCCCCTCAATGGCCAGCGCGCCGCCGCTTTCGATCGTGTGGATGCGGATGCGATGGTCCGCGCCAACCGCAATCAATTGCCGCGAGCCGACGAAAACGATCGGACCCAGCGGACCAGGCCCGGCCACGAACGATTTCACCGCCGAGCCGTCGGTGGCGCTTTGCAGCGAGATCGTACCGTCGTCGGCGCCGATCGCCAGCAGCTTGCCATCGTGCGAGACGGCCAGCCGCGTAAGGGGCGAACTGCCAATGGTCACGTCACCCGTCGCGCCCAGCGGCAACCGACAGAGGCGCACCGTGCCATCTTCGCCGGCGGTGGCTAACTGCGACCCCTGCGGATGAAACGCCACACTGGTCACGGGTCCGTCATGCGCGGGCAGTTCGCCGAGAAGCGCCGCATCGGCGAAGTTCCAAATCCGGAGCGTGCCGGCGCGGTCGCCGCTTGCCAGGCGGCTGCCGTCGGCGCTAGCGGCCAGTGCGTGAATCGGCGCCGGGTGGACCATCGCGCGGGCTTCGACGCCGTCGTTGCAAACGTTGATCCGCAGCCTTCCGTCTTCGGTCGCGCTGGCCACCCAGGATCCGTCCGGGGCGAGCACCAGGTCGCGAACCGGGGCCGTCGCGATCGAGCGCGACGCGAGCGGCGGCCAACGATAGAGCCGCAATACGCCGTCGTTACCGGCGACGGCTACCGTCTGCTGGTCCGCCTTGACGGCCGCCGTCATGTTCGCGGCGCCGGTCGCCAACTGTGCCAGCATCTTGCCGTCGGCCGCCGACCATGTGCGAAGCTGTCCGCTGGTGGTCGCTGTCCACAGCGTCGCATTATCCGAGGCAAAGGCCAGCCAGCCGGAGTCGTCGGAAGTCAAATCGCGCAATAGCTGGAAGCTGGCTGCGTCGTACAGCTTGACGCCTTGTCCTTTGACGGCGACGGCCAAGTGCTTCGCGTCGGGCGACAACGCCACCCGCTTCGGCTCGGCCGACAGACCAGTCAGCTCGGCGGTCGCGGCGCCGGATGGCATCTCGTAGAGATGTATGAGCTTGTCGAGCCCCGACGTGGCGAGCTGTCGGCCGTTTTTGGAGACAGCAAGGCACAACACCAGGTCCGTATGATCGGCTAGCGTGGCCACGGCCGCGCGAGATTGGCGGTCCCATAGCTTGACCGTCTTATCGAAGCTGCCGGATAGCAAGTACCGACCGTCCGGCGAGTAGGCCACCGCGTAGACCGGCTCCGTGTGGCCTTCGAGATACGTAATCTCGGCCGCGGCGCATGCGCCGCCCGCCAGTGACACCATCGCGACAACGCTTGCGAAAAGATTCGCCTTCATATTCGTGACGCTCCCATCCAGCCGCAGTAGCCGTGGCCTCAATCGTAACTCGCCTCGGCGCGGCGAGCAAAACAGCACGGGCGCTGGCCGGGCGCATCGGCGATCTGCACCGGTTGAGCAAACTGCACTTTCTCCTGGCCGGTTGATCTGCGAGAATCCGCCGCCGCGTGACGAAGCTGCCCTGCTGATCGCGGCGGTTTCTCACTTGATGAGAGTTGCATGTCAACACGCGAAGTACGACCACTGGAAATCTTTCTCTCGGCGGGCGAGCCAAGCGGCGAGCTGCACGCGGCGAACCTCATTCGCGCAATTCGCGACCAGCGCCCTGATGCCCAGTTTGTCGGCTACGGCGGACCACAAATGGCGGCCGCCGGCTGCCGGCTGCACGCCGATACGACGTCGCTGGCGGTCATGTGGCTGTCGCGAGTCCTGGTCAATCTGCACAAATTCTGGGCGCTGGTGAGCCGCGCCGATCGCTATTTTCGCTATCGACGCCCCGACGCGGTCGTGCTGATCGACTATCCCGGGTTCAACTGGTGGATCGCGCGCCGCGCGAATCTCCACGGCATTCCGGTTTTCTATTATGCTCCCCCGCAGATTTGGGCCTGGGCCAGTTGGCGCGTGAAGAAGATGCGCCGGCTGGTGGACCACGTGCTGTGCGGGCTGCCGTTCGAGGAGCCGTGGTTCCGCCAGCACGGCTGCAATGCTACATTCGTCGGGCATCCGTTCTTCGACGAGGTTCGGCGCCGGTCGCTCGACCGGGCCTTTGTCGAACGCGAGAGGGCGAAGAGCGGACGGCTGGTGACGATCCTGCCCGGTTCGCGCACGCAGGAAGTGGCGCACAATCTCCGCTGGTTCCTGAAGGCCGCCGCGATCATCTCGCGCCAGCAGCCCAACGTGCGGTTCGCGGTGGCCAGCTTCAATCCTTCACAGGCGGAAATGGCGCGCTGCATGGTCGGCCATGCCGTGCTTCCGATCGACGTCCATGTCGGACGCACCCCCGAGTTGATCCACCTGGCCGACTGTTGCATGGCCGTCTCGGGCTCCGTCTCGCTGGAGCTGCTCTATCATGCCAGGCCGACGGTCGTGCTCTATTGGATCAATCGGCCCGCTTACCGGCTGCAGCGCTGGTTCCGCAAGGTCAAGTACATCACGCTGGTGAACCTGCTCGTGGCCGGCGAGTTGTTTCCCAAAGACCTGGCGCCGTACGACCCAACGAGCGAGGCGGACCGCCGCGTGCTGTTTCCCGAATACCTGACCTGCGAGGACAAGTCCAAAGAGATCGCCGCTCATATTCTGCATTGGCTCCGCGACCGCGACGAGCGCCAGCGCATCGTCGCCGAGCTGGAAACGCTGAAGGCGCAGGTTGGGCATGGCGGTGCCGCACGCGCGGCCGCGGACTATATATTGTCGGTACTTGGTGGCCGGCGCGAGCCGCTGCCGCGCCCGCATTTTCGCCCCGGGATGCGCTTGGCCAGTAGCGCCGTCGACGGCGCGCCGCACGGTAGCCGAGGTCGTGAGACCTCGGAATGTTAGCAGCAGTGCTCCCAGGACCGACGCCTCCTTGAATCAGCGGCCGTTCGCCATCGTACAATACCAGCAAGGGGAAACCGACGTGCTATTGGGCGAACCACCAAGAACGGCGTACGACCTGAATTTCGCAATCGCCGGAATCCCGGTTCGCGTCCACCCATGGTTTTGGGCAGTCAGCGCGCTGTTCGGGCTATCAGCCACTGGTGGAGAGCTGTCGTTATTAGCGATGTGGGTCGCAGTGGCGTTCGTCTCGATCCTGGTGCACGAGTTGGGACATGCGCTCACTATACGTGCCTATGGTGGCCGCCCTTGGATCACGCTGTACGGCATGGGCGGACTCGCGTCGCATCAACCGCTGCGCATCGGGCCCTCGGGAAATATTTTGATCTTGCTGGCGGGCCCCTTGGCCGGCTTTGCGCTGGCCGCGGCGGTCGTCGCAGCAGTCGCCTTTTCGGGACATCAAATTGATGTGTTCGGATGGCGCTTCGGTTCCGGACCGGGAATCGACCCGCGCGAGCAACTGCACTTGTTCATCTTGATCCAGTTTTTGCTGTGGGTGAACATTTTCTGGGGCATCATCAATCTATTCCCCGTCTACCCGCTCGACGGCGGCCAGATCGCGCGCGAGCTGTTTCTGGTCGTGAACCCGCGCGGCGGAATCCAGCAGGCGCTGTGGCTGTCGGTGCTTACGGGCATCGGTTTGGCCGTGTTTGGCATCGTGCGGTTAGGGAGCCTCTATACCGCGCTCTTCTTCGGATTCCTGGCGTACCAGAGCTACACCATCTGGCGAGCCTATACGGGCAGCGACTACCGCAGCGGACGAGGATGGTAGGTCGCGATGCGCATAGTATGGCCAATCGACCCGCCCGTGAGCCGGTGGGTTTAACCCAGCGGTCTGAGCCTGCGAGACGACTCATCCTGCTGGGCGCCAGCAATCTCACGCGCTCGCTCGGCACGGTCCTTTCCATCGCGAGTAGCAGGTGGGGAAGCCCGCTCGACGTGCTGGCGGCCTTGGGGCGAGGCCGCTCCTATGGTCAATTGAGCGGCTTTCTGGGCCGGAAACTGCCGGGCATCGTGCAGAGCGGATTGTGGCGTGCGCTCGCGCAGCGCGAACCACTGCCGACGTCGGCGATTGTCACCGATATCGGCAACGACCTGTTGTACGGCGCCTCGGCCGAGAGCATCGCCGCCTGGGTCGAGGCGTGTGTCGAGCGACTCCAGCGCTTGGATGCCGCGGTCGCGATGACGCTGCTTCCGACGGCCAGTTTGCCGCGGATCGGCGCGGCGCGGTACTTGTTCTTTCGCACGCTTCTTGTCCCCTCTTGCCGCCTTCGGCTGGCGACGATTGTCGACCGCGCGCAGGCGCTCAACGATCTCCTCCGCCGACTGGGCGAAACGCGTGGGATTTCGCTGGTCGAGCACCGCGACGAATGGTACGGGCTCGATCCACTGCACATCAAGCTGCGCTGGGCGGAGCGTGCCTGGAGCGAGATCCTGGCAGCATGCCGCGACAACAATGCTCTGCCGCAAGAACACTCACCGGCATGCTTACTTTCTTGGCGCCGGCGCGTCGCGTTGCAGTTCCTTCGGCCGCATGAGGTGCGCCTCCTTGGCGTCGATCGCGTTCATCCACAACCATGCGCGTGCCTGCCCGACGAAACGCGAATCAGCTTGTATTGATCTGGCGGAGTCGCCGCGTGCACGCGCGAGGCGCGCGTGCGCGGCGAATTTCATTGTCGGTGGCGCGCGAACACGCCGCGCGACGCGAACGCTATTGTGAATCGCGTATCGACGGCATCAAAAAAATTTTTCCGCGAGAGTCGTTTTCATGGCAAATTCGTGTTGCCAAAATGTGGCGAATCCGTACTAATAGGAGTCATGTGCGACGCGCTTGTGCGTCGCGTTGACAAGTGGCGTGCGTCGCGGAAATCGAGTCCACGGATTCGAGACGAATACCGCAACGCAAGCCGGAACCCTTTAGGGAGGTTTTGAAGATGGCGAAGAAGAAGGCGGCCAAAAAGAGCGCCAAGGCAAAAGGCACTCGCAAGAAGGCCGCCAAGAAGAAGTAGCAGCGCCATGATTTTGTTCACCGCGCCGTTGTGAGTGGCCGGGCGCGGTGAGCATGGCACTGCCTGCTACAGCGAGAAAGAGCCGCCCGACCGAACGTCGATCGGGCGGCTCTGTTTTTTCGTAGGGTGCGTCAGAATGTAGGGTGCCGTCGAGCGAAGCGAAGACGCACCACGTCGAGACACGACAAGCGGTGCGTCAGCGCTCCGCTCGACACACCCTACAACTCACGCGCAGTCGCGAGCCTCCGCGTTCATCCCGGTGGGTGTCTTTTCGCCTGGTCGCAATCGCTGGTCTCAGCGCTCCTTCGCGCACGACCGGCCGGCCTCAATGAGGCCGGCTACAACACGGCGAGCGTGGGAAGGGGCGGGTTGGCGCGCCGCGCGTCGGCAATCTGTTTCACCAGCGCCAGGCAGATCGACTCGAAAAAGGGCGCGACCTCCGGCTCGGTAAAGCTCCCCCCCACGCGGCCCGCATCCCCCAGCTCGCGGATGCGAATATTTATCGGCAGCTCGCCCAGGAAGGGGATTTGCAGCTCCGCGGCACGCCGGCGAGCTCCGCCGCTGCCAAAGATGTCATACCGCGTGCCGCAGTCGGGACAGCGGAAATAGCTCATGTTTTCCACCATCCCCAGAACCGGGATACTCACCTTGCGAAACATGGCCACGGCCTTGGTCGCGTCCAAGAGCGCCACGTCCTGCGGCGTGCAGACGACAACCGCCCCGGTGAGCGGCAGAAGTTGCGAGAGCGTGAGCGCGATGTCGCCCGTGCCCGGTGGTAGGTCGATCAGCAGGTAGTCGAGGTCGCCCCAGGCGGTATCGCGGAGAAACTGGGTGATCGCGCCGTGCAGCATGGGCCCGCGCCACACGACCGCCTCGCCCGGCGGGACGAGAAACCCCATCGACATCACCTTCAGCCCGTCGACCTCGATGGGCTCGATCCGCCCGGCTGCGATCTCCGGTCGGCGATTGGCTCCCACCAGGTGTGGAATGCTCGGGCCATAGACATCGGCGTCCATCAGCCCCACGCGGCAACCATGCCGAGCGAGTCCATACGCGATGCTGGCGGCAATGGTGCTCTTACCGACGCCCCCCTTGCCGGAGCCGACGGCGACGACGGCCTTGGCCGTCAGGCCGATCTCGCCCAGCTTTTCGGCGAGGCGCTCGTGCACGGCAATCTGAACCGATGCGTCCAGACCGACAAACCGCTCGCGGAGCCGCGACTCGATCTCCGACTGAACCTCGGGCCACACGGGCGCGGAGAACCTGGTGAGCCCCACCGTCACTCGAACACGATTGCCCTCACACTCCATTGATTGCAGTTGACCCATCTCCACCAGACCGCGACCCGTCTCGGGATCCTTCACCTCGGCCAAGAGAGCGCGAATTGCTTCGGAATCAGCGGTGGACGACATCATGGACCGAATAATACGAGCGGGCGCCGGCGTTGACAAGCACGCGGATCGCCAGCGCCGCATGCACCCTCGGCCGTCTGTTGAAAAAATGCGCATTAGGGTCAGCCGTTGTGTGCCACTGGCTCTGCCAGTGTGAAACTCGCTCGATTGATTTGCACTGGCAAAGCCCGTGGCACACACTCAGCCATCCAATGCGTGCTTATCAACGCGCTGGTCGGCATGCGGCCGATCTGCTTGCCTCACGTGCTCGGGAGCGATGCCTTTGCCTTGCGCGTCGTCGGCGGCATGCTGAGTGTTCCGCACCAAGGGCGCTGGATAGAGTCCCGCGGCGGTCACACACACCGCGCAAACGACCATCGCGGCCCAGGCGCCGATGCCGCCCTGTGCGTGCGGCGTCGAAGCCGGCGAGCGAAAGTACATCGCCGCCACGAGCCGCAGGTAATAGGCCGCGGCGATCGCGGCATTCAACACACCGCCGATCGCTAGAACCAAGAACCAGGTTTGAAACGGTGTTGCGCTGCTCGGCGAACTAATTCCCAAGGCCCCCGAGAATAGTGTCAGCTTGCCCCAGAAGCCCGCCAGCGGCGGAATTCCCGTCAAGCTGAACAGACACACGGCCAGCGCGAAGGCCGCCAGCGGGCGCGTGCGCGCCAGCCCGGCTAGCTCGTCCACGTCGTTAAGCTGCTCCCCGCTGCGTCCCAGGTAGGCGAGCGCGGCGAAGATGCCGGTGGTGGCCAGTGCATAAACGGTGAGATACAGAATCATCGCGGCCACGCCATCGAAGTCGCCGACCGAAGCCGCCCCTTTCGCTGCGGCCAGCGCCACGGCAAGGCCGATCAGCATGTAGCCACCATGGGCAATCGACGAATAGGCCATCAGCCGGCGTACATTGTCTTGCCACAGCGCCAGGACGTTTCCCAAGGTCATTGTCACAAGAGCCAAGACGACTGCAATCTGCCAGCCGATTGCTGGATCCAGTTCGGACATGGCAATGGCCACAATGCGCACTAGCGCCACGACGGCTGCGATCTTGGGCGCCGCGGACAAGAGTGCGGCATTGCCATGCGTGGTCCCTTGAAAAACATCAGGCGCGTAAAAGTGGAACGGCACGGCCGCCAGGCGAAAGCCCAGACCCGCGAAGACCAACACTAGTCCCAAGGCGGCCAAGGATCGGAAGGCCGCGGCCGCGCCGTCCGGTTTGGCCAGCGCGTCCTGCAATACCATTTGTAGCGCGTCGAGCCGCGTGGTGCCCGCGACGCCATAGAGAAAGCTGAATCCATAGAGTAATAGTGCCGAGGCCAGCACGCTGAGAAAAAAATACTTCGTCGTGACCTCTTGCGAAGCGGGATCGCGCCGCGCCAGGTAGAGCAGCAGATACGTTGGAATCGAGATCAATTCCAGCCCCAGAAACAGGAGGACCAGGTCGGCGGCGATGCTGGTGATCATCAACCCGGCAATCACCATCAAGAGCGAGCCATAATACTCCGCGGCGGCGCCTTCAGCGGCCGATCGCGCCGAGAGCATCACCCATAGCATGCCCAGAGCGAGCACGAGCCAGCGGACGTACGTGGCAAAGAAATCGCCATGAATGAGCATGCCCGGTTCGGCGTGCGGCTGCCACAAAGCGAGCGCAGCCGCACCGATGCCAGCGGCGGCGATCCAGCTCCATATGCCGCGCGAGGCGACGAAGGCGCCACCGAGATAGACCAACGTGGCCACCGCCACAAGGACCATCTCCGGCATCAAGAAGCGGATCGTGTCAGTCGACATGCGCCAGCTCCCTGCTGGACGGCCGCACCGGATTGCCACGCTGAGCCGTGGGCGTTAGCCCCCGGAGTGAACCACCAACCTGCTCAGCGCGATCCACCTCGCCGTCGGCGGCCAGCGCCGCGGCGGGCCGCGCAAGAATCGGCTCGAGCGCCGGTCGCATCCGGTCCAGAAAGAACCGCGGCTGAACGCCAATCCAGACGATAAAGATCGCGAGTGGCGCGAGCGCCAAAATGTCGCGCGGCGAGGCGTCGCGAACCGGCGCGTCCGTTTCGTGATGCTCCGGCTCCACCAGCCGCCCGAACAGAACACGCTCGATCAGCCATAGCATGTACCAGGCGCCCAGCACGACCCCGCTTACGGCCACGACGGAAATGACACGCAGTTGCGCTTCCCACGCGGCCGGAGCCTCGGCCCAGCCACGCTGAAACACTCCCAACAGCAACAGAAACTCGCCCGCGAACCCATTGAGCCCCGGCAGGCCGATGCTCGAAAGCGCAAAAAATACCAGCAAGAACGCCAGCCAAGGCGTTCGCGCCGCCAGGCCGCCAAGTTGGCGAATCTCGCGCGTGTGATACCGCTCGTAGAGCATGCCGACGATGGCAAACAAGCCGCCCGTCGAAAGCCCGTGATTAATCATCTGCAACACGCCCCCTTCCAGTCCGAGCCGGTTCAGCGCGAAGACGCCCAGCATGCAGAACCCCAGGTGGCTCACGCTCGAGTAGGCGATCAGACGCTTCATGTCGCTCTGCGCCAGCGCCACCAGCGCCCCATAGACGATTCCCACCACGCTCAGCCAGAGGATATATGGCATGCAGCGTGCGGCCGCGTCGGGCAGCATCGCCAGACTGAACCGCACGAAACCGTAGGTTCCGACCTTGAGCAAGATGCCCGCCAAGAGCACGCTGCCCGCACTGGGCGCCTCGACATGCGCCAATGGCAACCAGGTGTGAAAAGGCACGAGCGGCACCTTGATCGCAAAGCCGGCAAAGAGCGCCAGGAAAATCCAAAGCTGCAGGTTCTGGTCGATCGGCCGCTCGGCAAGTCCGGCGGCCAGTGCACTAATGGAAAACCTCAATACGCGCGGGACGTCTTGAACCACTGGTTGTTGATGGTAGTCGAGGAACACCAGAGCCAAGAGGCCAAGGAACGTGAGCACGCTGCCGGCAAAGGTATACAGGAAGAACTTCGCGGCGGCGTAGCGCCGATCCTGGCTCCCCCAGATGCCGATCAGGAAGAAGAGCGGGATAAGCGTAAACTCGAAGAAGATGTAAAACAGGATGATGTCGCGCGCCGCGAAGACGCCCAGCATGCCGGTCTCGAGCACCAAGAGCAGTGCGTAAAAGGCCGGCGCGCGGTCCTCGATCGCTTGCCAGCTCACGAGCACCGCCGTGAACGACAAGAGCGCGCTCAGGCCAAAGAACCAAAGGCTCAACCCATCGAGCCCCAGCGACAACCGCACATCGATGCCGGCCGCATCGCGTGCAAGCCATGCAATGTCCACGGCATTCGCTTCAACGTTGCTGGCCGGATCTTGAGCAATCAGGTAGCACGCCAGCGCCAACGTCACCAGCACCGTCACCAGCGCCACGCGGCGGGCGGTGACGGCGCCGGCCTCGGCCACCGCCCAAATCAGCGCGGCCCCCACCGCGGGTGCGAAGACGGTTGCGAGAAGTACCAAGCCCATTGCACTCACGACCGGTTCTCAATTCCCTGAGGACTGAATGAGGTGCGCCAGGTGTGCGCGCAGCTCGGGCACCCCGATCAGCACCAGCAATCCCAGCACCATCGCCAGCGCGTAAAACTGCACCATGCCGTTTTGCAGCGGTCGGAGGATCGAACCGATCACACTCGGAACACGCGCGATGATGTTGACGGCACGGTCCACCAACTCGCGGTCCAACCAGTAAAAGGTCCAGGCCGACATGCACAGTGGCCAGACGATAAAGACCTGGTAAATCCCGTCGAAAAAAAACTTGCCGAAAGACAAACGATAGACAATCCACAGCGGCCACGTGACAACATCGGCAAGAATGCGACCTACCAGCCCGACGTGCAGCCGCCGCGTTCCTTCGACGAGGCCGGCCAGCCACTCGATCTCCGTTCGCCGCCCGAGGTACAGGAACGCGGCCAACCCCAAGCCGGTCAGCGCCGCCACGGTGCTGGCGGCTATGACAAATCCATGATTTCCATGCGCCGCGGCGGCCAGTGATACCCCATTCGCCAGTTCCATTGCCATTCCAGGAGTATGTGAAAGAAAATCGCCGAGCCACCACTCCCAAGCGACCCACGCGATCGCTGACAGGAGCGACAGGATGACCAATGGCCGCGTCATCGACGCGGGCGATTCGTGCGCATGATGTCCCGCCTCATGCGGGATTCGTTCCTCCCCATAAAACGTGAGAAAGAATGCGCGGAATGTATAGAACGCTGTCAGCAGTGCAGTGCCTAGGGCGCACCAGAGCAAGCTCGCCATCAGCGCGTCGCCGCTCTGCGCGCGATCATAGACCGCCCCCAGGATTGCGTCCTTGCTCCAAAACCCCGCGAGCGGGAAAACGCCAGCGAGCGCCAGGCAGCCGACAAGAAACGTCACGTGCGTCACCGGCAGGCGCCGCCGCAGCCCGCCGAATTGGCGCATGTCGATCACTCCCCCCATCGCGTGCATCACGCTGCCGGCGCCGAGAAACAGAAGCGCCTTGAAAAACGCGTGCGTATACAAATGAAACATGCCGGCCACGACGCCGGCTAGCGTGCCAGTGCCCAACCCAAGAAACATGTAGCCCAACTGGCTGATCGTGGAATAGGCCAGTACGCGCTTCAAGTCGTATTGCGTCACCGCGATGACGCCGGCGAATACGGCCGTAAACGCCCCGATCATGGCCACGACTTCCTGCGCTTCGGGCGCGGCGGCAAAGAGCGGCGTCGACCGCGCCACCAAATACACGCCCGCCGTGACCATCGTGGCGGCGTGAATCAGGGCACTGACCGGCGTGGGACCCTCCATCGCGTCGGGCAGCCAGACATGCAGCGGAAATTGCGCGCTCTTGCCGCAGGCTCCCAGGAGTAGCAGAAGGCCTATCGCCAGCCCGGTCGTTCCGCCGACAAACCCGTCGGGATCGGCAAGCCTCGCCTGGCCAAGCACGCCTGCCACGACGGTTCCGTCGGCCTCGGACGTGTCATGAAAGTTGAGCGTCCCATACGTCGTCCAGATCAAGAACACCGCCAAGGCAAACCCGAAATCGCCCACGCGATTGACCAGGAATGCCTTCTTGCCCGCCGCGGCCGCCTCCGGCCTTTGGAACCAGAAGCCGATCAACAAGTAGCTGCAAACGCCCACAGCTTCCCAGAACACGTACAGCATCACGAAGTTGCTCACCGACACGAGCATCGTCATCGAGAACACGAAGAGCGAAATGTACGTGAAGAACCGCCAATAGCCCGGGTCATGGTGCATGTAGCCCATGCTGTAGATGGCCACCAGCCAGGAGACGAACGTAACGACGACTAGCATCACGGCGGTCAAAGGGTCGGCACGAAGTGTGACGTCGACGCGAAAGTCGCGTGGTTCGGCCGCCATCAGCGGTCGTGGCGTGCCGCGATACTCATACGCCTCTGGCACGTTTGCCCAACTCCACAGCGTGCGAGTCGCTTCATAACCAATCTTTGCGGTCCGTGACGCCTCGCTGCGGACCTGCAAGAGCAGAACTACGCTCAACAGAAACGAGAGCCCGATGGCGATCACCGCCGGTAGGTGGCTGCGCTCGCGCAGCATCCACGCGCCCGCTAGCGCCGTCACCATCGCGGCCAGCAACGGCAGCGCCGGGATCCACGGCAGGAGTGTCGTAATCTCAGGCATGGCTGCGATGGTACAGGTCCTCTTCCACTTGCACCGGCTCCACGCCGGCCGGCGTCAGGTGCGGCCACTGGGGCTCGCCGGCAGGTTCGTCGCGTAGTTGCTCATCCACGAAGGGGGCCTGATTCGCCTCGCGCAGCTCGTGCCAGGCGGCGATATCGAGCGAGCCCTTGCGGCGGTAAAGCATCGTCACGAGCGCCAAGGCGATCGCCGCCTCGCACGCTGCCACGGTCAGAATGAAGATCGTGAGAATTTGCCCATCCCAGTTGTCGTGAAAGCGGCCCCAAGCCACCAGGCTCACCGACACTCCTTGCAGCACCATTTCGATCGAGAGGAACATGACGATCATGTTCCGCCGGCAGAGAAACCCCACCAGCCCGATGCTCACCAGTGCCGCGCCCACCAGCAGATAGGCGTTCAACAGGGCTAGCTCATTCATCGACGTCGTCGCCTTGCCCCGGTGAGGAAGTCCTTTGCTGGATGACGATCGACTCCGCGGGTGCCACGGGTTCGGCGCTAAGCCGAACCCGTGCCACCGCCGACTTTTCCTGCGAGACAATCGCCACCGCGCCAACCAGTGCCACCAACAAGAGCGTCCCTGCTACCTCGACAGCTATCAAGTGCGTGCTGAAGAGGTGCTTGCCGAGCGTGGCAACGTGGTACTCGGTGAGAACGGAGGCCTCGCGTGCCTCGGCCGTCGCGCCGGCACCTTCGCGTTGCTGCCTTGGTTCGTTCCAGACGTCGGCCAACGAAACCGTCAAGAGAAACAGCATCGCCGCCCCCGCCCCCGCCGACCAGAACGCCTCCCAGCTCAGGCGGTCGTAATACGCTTGTCCGCTCGGGTTGGCCAGCATGAGCACAAACAAGAACGTCACGAGTATGGCGCCCGCGTAAACGACCACGGTCGCCACCCCGAGAAACTGCGCCCCCTGGTACAGGAACAATCCGGCGGTGCCCAATAGCGTAAGCCCGAACCATATCGCGCAATACACAGGGTTGCACAGAGTGACGGTGGCCACCGCCGACACGACCGTAACACCGGCAAGCACCAAAAACACCGATTGATCCGCCCATCCGCCCAACCAGGGAAGCCGCGAGCCGAAGAGCCCCAGCGCCACGGCGACCAGCACCGTTCCGGCCGCGCGCCCGCGGCGGCCGCCGCGAGGCAACATCAGCCAAAGGCCCACCGCCAACAACAGCGCCGCCGTGGCCAAGAGATTGAGCGTGGCGGCCGGGATCATCCGCGTATTCCTTCTCGGACCGACCGCATCGGTTCGGCGTCCTTCGTCTGATCGTAGATCGAGAGAAGCTTCTCCTTGTCGAAGATCATTTCCTCGCGGCTGCGGCCCGTCAGATCAAACAGGCTTGTCAGCTCGATCGCGTCGACCGGGCACGCCTCCTCGCACATGCCGCAGAAGATACAGCGCAGCTCGTCGATCACAAAGCTCTCGGGGTACTTCTCGCGATCGGGCCAGGGGCTTTCGATTCCCACGATGTCGATGCAGTGAGCCGGGCACGCCGTGGCGCAGAGGAAGCAGGCGACGCACTTGACGCGGCCCTGCTCGTCCTTGTTCAGCCGGTGAACTCCGCGATAGATGAGCGGATTGGCGATCTTCGGCCGCTCCTCGGGGAAGCTGACGGTGAGCTTCGGCGAGACGAGATGCCGCGCCGTGGTGGTCAATCCCTGCAACACCAGCGGCAAGTAGAGCCTGCCGGCGATGCCTAGGCGCGGTTCCTCAATCCATTTGATGTGCGGATCGTCCGGTTTCATGCTGAAATCACCACCGCGGCCGATTGTCCGACTCAAGCGGCTGGGTGACCGCCATCACGAGAATTACGATGCCCGACAAAAACCACACACCGAGGACAAGAGCAATTTCGTGGAAGTGTTCGCCGTACTCGACCATGACGGCGATCATCACGAGATTCACCAGGCCCAAGGGAAGCATCACCTTCCAGGCTAGCGCCATGAGCTGGTCGAAGCGAAACCGCGGCCAGCTCCAGCGAATGAGCATGATGAAGAAAATCGTCGCCAAGACCTTGGCCGCGAACACAACCACGCGCACCAGCGCGGTTCCCCAATGGATGTTTTCCTCGTGGCCGGTCAGTCCCCAGAGGTGCCAACCCCCCAGGAACAAGACCACGATGAGCGCCGCCGCCGTGACCATGTGCAAGAACTCGCCGATCAGGTACATCAGCAGGCGCATGCCCGAGTATTCCGTGTGATAGCCGCCGATCAGCTCCTGCTCTGCCTCCGGCAGGTCGAATGGCAGCCGCGCACTTTCGGCCAGCGAAGCCACAAAAAATACGAGAAACCCTAGCGGCTGATTCAAAAGATTCCATTCGCCGCTGGCGGCCTGTTGCGAGATGATAGTCTCGAGCCGCAGTGATCCGCTGGCCAGCGCCACGCCGAGAATCGCCAATCCCAGCGGTATCTCGTAGGCGATTAACTGGGCAGTGGAACGCAGCGCCCCCAGGAAGCTGTACTTGTTGTTGCTCGCCCAGCCGCCGAGGATCACACCATAGACCGCCAGGCTGCTGACCGCGAAGACATAGACGATCCCCACATCGAAGCCCGGGGCCACCACCAGGTGAATCGGGTTCTTCACGCCTGCCACCGGCATCACGCTTCCGAACGGAATCACCGCGAAGACCGCCATGGCCGAGGCGAGGATCGCGATCGGGGCCACCGAGTAGAGCCACTTGTCGACATGCCGCGGGGTGTATTCCTCTTTGAAGATGAATTTCAGCCCATCCGCCAGCGGTTGTCCGAGTCCCATCAGTCGGATGTTCGTGAGCGGGATGCCCACGCGATTCGGTCCGCGCCGGTCCTGCACCCAGGCCGCCACCCAGCGCTCCAAGAGCACCAGGTACGCCGCGGCCGTCAACAGGCCAAAGATCAACAGGCCGATCTTGACCAGCGCCTCGATCACGACGGCATTAGTCATATGCCCATGCTTTCAGACGAGCGCCGGCTGCGGCTGCTTTAGTTGCAGTCCGGTCGGCGGAACGGCCTCTGACGCCGGCGCAAAAAAGGCGATCTTTTCGGCCACCTCGTCCAACACCTTCCGCGAGTTGCACAGACCTCGGCGGCCGAGAAGGTGCCAGAACACGTCCCCCTCGATGCGAACGCCGCTCGGCGGTCGGATCGCTCGCGAAACGCTTTGCAGCCGATCGGCATGATTCACATACGAGCCGCTCCGTTCGGCGAATGCCGCGGCCGGCAGCCGATATGTGGCCAGTTCCGAAAGCGGGGAGGGGAACAAATCCTGCACCACCAAGATCTCCAGCCGCGCGAAGTGCTCCGCCGTCGGAGCATCGACCCAGTTCTTCTTATAGCCCCCGGTGACCCACGCTCCACCTATATCACCCGCCTCAAGCCTCGCCGGCAACTCGTCCCACGCCACGGCTTCGCCGCCAAAATGGTTCAGCACTTCGTCCACGCCGCGGCGGTTGGGGCACTTTTCGGCGTGAATCGAAAAGCCGCTCGGGAAATGCTCGTCCGCGCCGACGATCGGAACGTGGCCGAGCACCAAGAGCGCCGCCGGGTCTATACGGCGGATCCACGTCGCAAGCAGGTAGGCTTCCTCGACCGTCAAATGTGGCGACAGGACCGCCGCCAGCCGGCCTGCCGAGCGCAGCTTGCTTGGCAGCTCCGTGAAAACCTCCGACCAATCGACCGGCATCTGCCCGTTCGCATCGCGGTGCGTGGGCGTCGTGATGCGGTTCGGGTCGTGGACGTGGCGGTAGCCGTAGCGTCCCTCATCGCACATCCACCACTGGTTGATAAACGCGTTCTCACGCGGGCGAAGGCGATAGACCTGGTCCTGATTTTCTTCGATCTCAATCGAACAGCCGGTGGAGCAGCCGGTACACACGCTCGCGTGCTTTTTCATGAACCACACGCGCTGGCGATACAGAAAGTCTTTGTCCCCCAGGGCGCCCACCGGACAAATGTCGACGACATTGCCGGAAAGCTTGTTGGCCAGCGGATAGCCCTCGACCACGTCGATCTCGGCATGGCTGCCGCGGTTAATCACCAACAACTCGCTCGTGCCGCTGATCTCGCGCGTGAACCGCACGCAGCGGCTGCACATCACGCAGCGATCGACAAACAGCGTGACCGTCTCGCCTACGTCGCGCCGGCGGCTGGTGAACGGTCGAATATCGGCGCGCCGCTCGTTCTGGCCGTGCTGAAAGTGATAGTCCTGGAGGTAGCATTCGCCGGCCTTGTCGCAAATGGGGCAGTCGATCGGGTGATCGATCAACAGCGCCTCTTCGACCTGTGCCCGCGCAGTCCGCACCTTCTCGCTATGGGTCACGAACACCGTGCCGTCCTTGGCCGGCGTCTGACACGCCGGCACAAGCTTGGGCAGCATGGTGACCTCGCCGGTGTCCGCGCGGCGCGTCCCCGTTTCCACCAGACACATCCGGCAACTGGCCACGACCGATAGTCCTGGGTGCCAGCAATAATGCGGGATTTCGATGCCCGCGCGCCGCGCAGCCTGAATGCCATTGAGGCGCTCGCGGTCGCCCAGTTCAACGTCGATTCCGTCAACAACGACAGTGGCCATCATTCTCGCGCAGGTCAGACACGCTGATCCGGAGGCGTTAGCCCCCGGTTTAACCGCCAATGCGAATCCTCACCCATGGACCGACTCCATCGCCATTGCCGCCACCGGTTCGGCCGTCTCAGCGCCTGCCGGATTCGTCCGGCGAATATACTCTTCGAATTCGCCGCGGAATTTACGGATTGCATTCTTCATGGGCCAGGCCGCCCCATCGGCCAGCCCGCAGATGGTCGTGCCAGGAATGATGCCGATCGAGTCGGCGATTTCCAACAACAACTCCAGATCGCGCAGCCGCCCGCGTCCCGCGCGAATCCGCTCGAGCATCGACAGCGCCCAGGCCGTTCCCTCTCGGCAGGGAGTGCACTGCCCGCAGCTCTCGTGCTGAAAGAAGCGGGCGCTGTTGTGCAGAAAGTCGACAATACTGGTTGTTTCGTCAAGCACCACGACCGCCGCCGTCCCCAGTCCCAGGCAACCCGCACGCACCGGGCCAGCAAAATCGAGCGGCGTGTCGAGCTCCGACTCGGCCAGGAGACCCATGCTGATTCCACCCGGGATCGCCGCCTTCGCCTTGCGTCCCTTCCAAACGCCACCGCCGAATTCGTCGATCAACTGGCGGCAGGTGATCCCCAGGGGCGCCTCGTAACAGCCGGGCCGATTGACGTGGCCGCTCAGGCAATAAAGTTTCGGCCCAAAGCTGCCGGGATCGCGTGGGTTGCTTGGATCGGGCGGAACGCCGATCGATGTGAACCACTCAGCGCCCCGCGCGGCGATATGCGTGACGCAGCACAGAGTCTCCACGTTGTTGACGACAGTAGGCTTGCGGAAGAGGCCCTCGACGGCCGGAAACGGCGGCTTGATTCGCGGCCACGCACGCTTCCCTTCGAGGCTTTCAATCAGTCCCGTCTCTTCTCCGCAAATATACGCCGCCGCCCCGCGGTGAACATAAACGTCGAGCGAGAAGTCATGCCCCAAGATGTTACGGCCCAAGTAACCAGCCGCATAACACTCGGCAATCGCGGCCTCCAATCGCTCGAACGCCAGTGGATATTCATAACGGAGGTAAATGTAGGCCGTCGTGGCACGCGTCGCATAGCAGGCGATGATGGTCCCTTCGAGCACCTGGTGCGGGTCCTCCTCCATCAGGATGCGGTTGTTGAACGTGCCAGGCTCGCTTTCGTCGGCATTGACGCACATGTAGATGGGGCCGGGATGATCCTTCGGCAAGAAGGTCCATTTGAGTCCCGTGGGAAACCCGGCGCCACCTCGGCCGCGAAGATTGCTCCGTTTGACCAGGTCCACAACGCCCGCAGGGTCCAATTCGCCCAGCACCTTGCGCAGCGCGGCAAAGCCGCCAGCGGCCTCGTACGTGGAAAGCGTATGGCTGTTCGGCTGTTCCACGCGCGCCAGAAGCACCGGCTCAAACTGCGTCACGCTACGGCTCCACCTCGGCTCCACCTTATCGAGCCGGGGAGTTTATCCCCCCCGGTTAATGCGCAGCTATTCCAAGCGGTCAATCACTTCCGCCGCCGACTCGTTCGTCAGGTTCTTGTGCAGCGACTGGCCGGCCAGCATGCACGGTGCAAAGTCGCAGGCCCCCAGGCACTCGGCGACCTCCAGCGTCACGCGACCGTCGTCGGTCGTCCCCCCCGGCCGCACCTTCAAGGTGTGACACAAGTGATCAATCACCTCCTCGCCGCCGCGTAAGGCGCAACAAATCGAGCGGCAGACCCAGACGCGCGTGCGTCCGTGTGGGGCGTCCTGCCTGAAGAACCCGTAAAACGATAATGTGTCTTGGACCTCGGCCGGGGCGAGGCCCAGCAGCTCGGCAATCTCGACCACCGCCTCGCGCGGCACGCAGCGTAACCTGTCGTTCACCACGTGCAATGCCGGCAGCGTCACCGCCTGTCGCGTCGGATAACGCGGGAAGTAGGCGCGGATCGACTCGATGGTCTCATCTGTCAGAATGCGATCGGCCACGGGCACGGCAGGCTCTCTCAAGCGGTTGAACGTCCCACGTGCGGACCGCTTAGCGGTCCAGCTCGGCGGCGATAATGTTCAAACTCCCCAGGACTGCCACGACGTCGCTCAGTGTGTGTCCGCGGATCAGGTGCGGAAACATCGCGAAATGGATAAACGACGGTGGCCGGCAGCGTGCACGATACGCCACGTTGGTCCCGTCTCCCACCAGGTAGAACCCCAGCTCGCCGTTGGGCGCTTCGGTGGCGGTGTAGCATTCCTCGCGAGGCACCTCGAACCCGCGGCAGCTCATCGTCAGCTCGAAGTGGGATATCATCCCTTCGATCGTCGAATAAACCTGCGTCTTCGAGGGGAGCGCGGTCCGCTGTTCAATGCCTACGTTGACCGGCCCGGCCGGCAGATTCTCGATCGCCTGAGACACCAGCTTCAGGCTCTCGCGCATCTCGGCCATGCGCACCAGGTAGCGCACATAACAATCACCTGCTCGCGAACAACAGACGTCAAAATCGAGGTCGCGATATACCAAATAAGGCTCGTCCTTGCGCAGATCGCGCGTCACGCCGCTGGCGCGCGCGATCGGACCGCTGGCGCTGCGGCTAATCGCTTCCTCACGCGTGAGCACGCCGACCCCTTTCGTGCGATCGACGAAGATGCGATTGCGGTTGAGCAGCCGCTCCATGTCGTCGAGCGTCCGTGGGAACGAGCGGACAAAGTCGCGTACCTTCTGAACGAACAGCGGCGTCGCGTCGTACATCAGCCCGCCGACACGCGTGTAGCTGTTCGTAAAACGTGCCCCGCACACGGTCTCGAAGATGTCGTAGAGCACCTCGCGCTGATTAAACGCGTAGAGGAAGAACGTAAAGGCCCCGGTGTCCAACCCCATCGCACCCGTGCACAACAGGTGATCGCTGATTCGCGCCAACTCGGCCAGGATCGTGCGAATGTACTGGCAGCGAGGAGGGATTTCGAGTCCCAATAGCTGCTCGACCGCCAGGTGCCACGCGATGTTGTTCGCCAAGGGCGAAATGTAGTTCATCCGGTCCGTGACGGTGACATACTGGTTGTAATCGAGGTGCTCGCCGATCTTTTCGAAGCCCGAGTGCAAGTAGCCGATGTCGGGCACGGCATCCACCACGCGCTCGCCGTCCAGCTTCAGGACCAGCCGCAAGGTGGTGTGGGTCGCCGGGTGCTGGGGACCGAAGTTCAGCGTCCAGAGATAATCCTCCTGGTGTTCGTCCGTTTCCGTGGTCAGCATTGCGTCGAAAGTGGAAGCCAATCGTAATACTCCAAAACCTCAACCAGTCACGACCAATGCGAGTCGGGCGGTTTCGCCCCAGGCGCGTTGTGATCGCTTCTCGTGCGTCTCAGCTACTGGATCGCGTCAGTACCGGAAAATTGTGCCGCTCGCCTCGTCCCTGCAGCGGATAATCTTTTCGCAACGGGAAAGCGGTAAACGCCTCCGGCATCAGAATCCGCCGCAAGTCGGGATGCCCATCAAACACGATGCCGAACATGTCGTACACCTCGCGCTCCATCCAGTTCGCTCCTTCCCAAAGCGAGACCACCGAAGGGACGTTCAACTCAGGCTCATTGAGAAACACGCGAACCGTCAGCCGCTCGTTGCTCTCGGTCGAAGCCAAGAGATAAACGAGCCCGAAGCGGTTTGTCGCCTCCGCATAATTCAGGTAGTCGACGCAGGTGATATCGACCAGCATGTCGAACCCACAGCGGTCGCGTAACAATTGCAGCGCTTCGCCCACTGCGGCTTGCGGTACGACCACGCGAGTCTGATCGCGAAAATCGCTCGGCTGCACGTCGCCAATGGCTTGCGTCAGCAGTTCAATTGCTTTCGAACGATTCATCGCTCGGCTGCCTCCGCCGTCAAGAATGCGATGGTAAGACCACCGGCGCGGCGCTAGTCGACGGCGGGTTCTCCAGCAGGGCTCGTTTCGGCGCGTTACGCGCCGCTAGCTCGAATTCGGCGCCGCGGATGGTCCCTTCGCGCTGGATCTTGTCCTGCAGGTCGATGATTGCCTGAATCAACTGCTCTGGCCGCGGCGGACAGCCGGGTACGTACATATCGACCGGCAGGAAGCGGTCGATCCCTTGCACCACCGCGTAGGTGTCGAACACGCCGCCGGTCGAGGCGCACGCCCCCATCGAAATGCACCACTTCGGCTCGTGCATCTGTTGCCAAATCCGCTGCAGCACCGGCAGCATCTTCATCACCACGCGGCCGGCCACGATCATCAGGTCGCACTGCCGCGGGCTGAAACGAAAAACCTCGGCGCCAAAGCGCGCCAGGTCGTGGCGGCTGGCGCCCGTGGCCATCAGCTCGATCCCGCAGCAGGCGGTAGCAAACGGCATGGGCCAAAGGCTGTTCTTGCGGCACCAATTGGCCAAAGCGTCGAGCTTGCTCACCACCACGTTTTCGGGCAGCTCTACCGCCATTGAAAAACCCCTCTTCGCCACGCGTAGATGAATCCGATGCCCAACAGCGCGATAAACACCATGGCCTCGGCGAAGACAAGTCCGCGGCTAGCCACTAGCCCCTCGGCTACCGCGGCGTCGACCCCAATTGGCCCTCGCTTAGTGGCTACCGCCCACGGATAGAGGAACAGCAACTCCACATCGAAAACCAGAAACGCAATCGCCACCAGGTGAAATCGGACGTCGAACCGTCGCCGAGCATCGTGAATAGGGTCCATGCCGCTTTCGTACGGCATCTCCTTGACGCGACCGCTGCGCCGCGGCCCAATAAGCTTGCCGACGCAGAGCAGCAGCAGAGCCACGCCCACAGAGCACGCAACAAACAGGAGTACCGGAACGAATGCTGTCTGCATAAGATATTTATAGCAAATGTATTACGTCAAATCGACGAACTTTGGCCCCACCAACTTTGTGAATCCTTTCACAATCTATTCCCAACAAAAAGCCCGACCGATTGGTCGAGCAGCCAAAAGATACTACCGCTCGATTGGGCCCTGGTCAAGCAGGGCGTCCTTTGCCCTGTGAACCCACGCAGGGCGGATTTGCTAATCTTTAGTGTTCGCGACAAATGCTCCTGGCCAGCGCACCGACTGGAACCCCACACCGGCGCTGGTGACCCATTGCTCCGAGAACCGCATGTCGCAGTTACGAATTGACCTGCAGGCACTCTTGTATCGCGAAAACGGCTGGTGGATCGCCCATTGCCTGGAGATGGACATCGCCGCCGAGTGCAAGACAGCGAAGGAAGCCGTTACAAGCCTGGTCTCGCTTTGCGATTTCCAGATCGAGGAGTCCCTGCAAGAAGGCGATCTGTCCTCCGCGTTTAAGCCCGCGCCAAAGGAGCTTTGGCTGATGTTTTCGCTCGCCAGCGATGCGCCCGACTCCATCGCCTCGCCGTTGGGCAATCGACTGCGAAGGCGCAAGGGTGCTCCTCTCAATCGATTCGCCGTTCGCGAGATGGTGCTGGGCTGAAGCGTGGTGGATCGACCTCTCAGATACTGATATCTCCTGAGGCTGCTCAAGAGGTTCGGCGTCATCGAGGCAAAGGCGAGAGGCAAAGGGTCCGAAAGGATGCTGGTGAGAATCGCCGGCGGTCGAAAACTCAGCACCACGACGCGGTGCCACCACGAGGGCGACGAAAAACCGAGAGCGGTCATTGCGACGATTTGTCGCCGGTTACATCTTGATCCAGACCACGGCGTGTCGGACCAGGAATTCTACGGAAAATAGCCGGTTCGTCACCAACGCGCGGCAAGGAAGGTCACCGTCCATGATTACGTCAAGGGCCAGTCACGTCCCAGGCACGCGCGTTGCGCCTGCGTGAGCTGCCGGATTCCGCGCCGTGCCAACTCAAGTAATCCGTCCAGCTCCTCGCCAGTAAAGGTGGCCTGCTCACCCGTAGCCTGGACTTCGACAAACCTGCCGGCGCCGGTCATGACCACGTTCATGTCGACCGTGGCTTGCGAGTCCTCCTGGTAGTCGAGGTCGAGAACGGCCTCTCCGCTGACCACGCCCACGCTCACCGCGGCGACACTGCCAGTAAAAACGCCACGCCACGCGACCGGCAGCTCGTCGATCGATCGCACTGCGTCTACGAGCGCTACGAAAGCCCCGGTGATACTCGCAGTTCGCGTGCCACCGTCGGCCTCCAGCACGTCACAGTCGACCGTGATCGACCGCTCGCCGAGCGCCTCAAGCTTCACCACTGCGCGCAGGCTGCGCCCGATGAGCCGCTGGATCTCGCTCGAGCGCCCGTCGATGCGTCCGCGCTCGCGCCCATGTCGCGGGCTGGTGCTGCCAGGCAACATGCTGTATTCCGCGGTGACCCAGCCGCGCCCACGTCCGGCAAGCCACTCAGGCACTTGCGATGAGACACTCGCGGTGCAAAGCACCGTCGTGCGGCCGGCCTGAACCAGCACGCTGCCGGGCGCCTGCCGCGTGAAACGCCGGCGGAGTTTCAGCGGCCGCAGCTCATCGCGCCGCCGGCCGTCGTGCCGCATGGTCGCTCGGTCCTCTTCTTCAAACTTGAGGGCCCAAGAGCCAGGCCAAAATCCCCTTCTGCACGTGCAGCCGGTTGCCAGCCTGTTGCACGACGACGCTTTGCGGCCCGTCGATCACCTCGGCGCTGACCTCCTCGCCGCGCCGCGCCGGCAGGCAGTGCATGAAGTACGCCCCCGTGGGCGCCTGCGACATCAGCTCGGCGTTGACCTGATATTGCTGGAAGTCGCGGCGGCGCCGCGCCGACTCGCTCTCCTGTCCCATGCTGGCCCAGACATCCGTGTACACGGCAGTAGCGCCGGCGACCGCCTCGGCCGGGTCGGCCGTGATGGTCATTTCCAGGCCGGGCGATTCGCGCTTCAGGTGCGCGAGAAATGCCTCGTCGAATCGGTACCTATCCGGTATGGCGGCGCGGTATTTCATCCCCATTTTGGCGCAGCCCGTCGCCAGGCTCCGCGCCACGTTATTGCCGTCGCCGATATAGGCGAGCGTGTGACCGGCCAGTCGTCCCACAAGCTCCTTGAGCGTATACAGGTCCGCCAGGACCTGGCAGGGGTGCGCATAGTCGGTCAGCCCGTTAATCACCGAGCACTGGCAATAGCGCGCCAGGTCGACGACCGTCTCGTGCCGCTTGGCGCGCACCACGATCACGTCGACGTATTGACTCAGAACGCGACCAAAGTCGGCGACACTCTCGCGCGAGCCCCACCCCACGTCGTCGCCGAGAAAGAGGCTGTTGCCCCCCAGATTGATCATCCCCGCCTCGAAGCTTACGCGCGTGCGCAGCGAACGCTGCTCGAACAACAGCGCCATCACGCGGCCCGGCAGGATCGGTTCGCGCAGGCCCGCGGCGTACTTGGTCTTGAGGTCCTCGGTGATCGCGAAGATTCGCTCGATCTCGGCGCTCTTCAGGTCGTCCAAAGTCAGGAGGTGTCGCATGCGAGCGCTACGGCGTCTGCCGCTTGAGCACGTCGGCCAGGATGTCGCACCCCTCGTGGGCCTGTTGGGGCGATAGATTCATCGCCGGCAGCAGGCGGATGACGGTGTTCTGCGTGCAATTGACAAGGAGGCGCCGCTCGAGGCAGTCTTGGACCACTGGCGCTCCTTCGATTGCCAATTCAATACCGATCAAGAGTCCCAAAATTCGCACCTCGCGTACCAGGTCCGTTTCCGCCGCCAGCTCGCCCAAGCGTTCGCGAAATACCTGGCTGACCTGGCGTGCGCGATCCAGCAGGTTTTCCTCTTCGATCGTCTCGATCGTCGCCAGGCCGGCGCGGGCGGCGATCGGATTCCCGCCGAAGGTGGCGGCGTGCATGCCCGGTCGGAGGCTGGGCGCGATTTGCGGCGCCGCCAACAGCGCGCCGCCCGCGATGCCGCCGCACAGTCCCTTGGCCAGTGTCATGATGTCCGGCGTCACGTCTTCGTGCTGATAAGCGAACCACTTTCCCGAGCGGCCGCAGCCGGTTTGCACCTCGTCGAAAATCAGCAAAAGCTCATGCTCGTCGGCCAGTTGGCGAAGCGCGGCCAGAAACCCATCGGGTGGGATGCGGATGCCACCCTCGCCCTGAACCGGTTCGACCATGATCGCGGCCGTCTCGGCGTCGACGAGCTTTTCCAACGCGACCAGATCGCCAAACGGCGCGTAAACAAACCCGGCCATCAGCGGGCCAAGTCCTTCGTGGTATTTCGGCTGAGCGGTGGCGGTCGTCGCCGCCAGCGTCCGCCCGTGAAATCCACCCTCGAACGTGATGATCTTGTAGCGGTCCTTGGGCGTGTGCAGACGCGCGAGCTTGATGGCCGCCTCATTGGCTTCCGCGCCGGAATTGCAGAAAAACGCCTGCGCGCCAAAGCTCCGCTCCGACAACGCCTGGGCCCATTGGCCCTGCACGTCGGTGTACCACGTATTGGGCACATGGATGAGCGTGGCCACCTGCTCCTGCACTGCTCGCACGACTCGTGGCGGACAATGACCAAGCAGGTTACAGCCCCAGCCCGGGAACAGATCGAGGTAGCGATTTCCGTCGGCGTCCCAAACGTACGAACCTTCCCCGCGGGCCAGTCGGATGGGAAACCGTCGATAGTTGGGCACCACGTACCGTTCAAAGAGCGCCATGATTTCAGCATTGCCGGGGGACGAGGATGTTGACGTGGATGCAGTCGTGGCCAATTCGGTTCTCCCCATCAAGCTTAACGGTCTTTGACAATCTCCGTCCCCACGCCCTTGCTCGTATAGATCTCCAACAACAATGAGTGGCGTAGGCGGCCATCGATGATGTGCACCTTGCGCACGCCGCGATCGAGCGTCTCTAGGCAGGCCTGCACCTTGGGAATCATGCCGGAATCAACGGCGCCCGTGGCGATCAGCTCCGCGGCCTCGCCGGCCGTGAGCGAATGCACCAGCGACTGCGCGTCGCGTTTGTCGCGCAAGACGCCGTTGACATCGCTCAAAAACAACAGCTTTTCGGCTCCCAGCGCCTGCGCCACCTTGGTCGCCGCCGTATCCGCATTAACGTTAAGCTTTCGCCCCTGATCATCCACGCACATCGAAGGAATTACCGGCACGATGCCCGCGTAGCACAGGTTGTCGATGGTCGTGCGGTCCACGCGCGTCACGGTTCCCACTAACCCAACGTCGATCGCGTGCCCGTCCTCGCCATGAAGCTGGATCGGCTCGCCGAAGAGAACGTTGGTGGTGCGGAAGTTCAAGGGGACGGCGCGGCCGCCGAGCTCTTCGATCTGCGCGACGAGCTTTTCGTTCGTCTCGTAGGCCAGCACCCGCTCCACGATGGCCAACACGGCCTCGTCGGTATATCGCCGTCCTTGGATGAAGCGCGGCTCCAACCCCGCTTCGGTCATGGCGCGATTGATCGCCGCCCCGCCGCCGTGCACCACGACCGGCCGCATGCCGACCGTTTCCATGAACACAATATCGATCAGCAGGTGCCGCAGCGCCCCCTCGCACTCCATCACGCTGCCGCCCAGCTTGATAACGGTGATCTTGTCGCGGAATTTGCGGATCCACCCCAGCGCCTCGATCAGCACATCGGCCTTCTCGATCGCTTCTTTCACCGCGAAACTCCCGGAGTTTTCTCTCGCCCTACACCCCGTCCATTAGTGAGATTATCCACACCCCGCACCGATCGCCCAGGGGGAAAACATTCCATTCTAGAAGTGGCCCCCGAGGTGTCAACGAGCCACCGCGATTCACCTTCGTACGATTTTTTACCAACCCCACCACACCGTCGTATGCGCGCGGCGCACATTTAGCCGCGCAAGAACCGAAAGTAGACCAATCCCAGGCACGTGCTGAGCGCAAGTGTCCAAAGCAGGCCGATCTTGAGCCGCATCAGCGCGACCAGTGCCAAGACGGCCAAGAGCGCCGTTACCAAGTCAAGACTACGCCAGTCCGGGACAAGCAGCCTCGCGCCCAGCACGTGACGTTCGTCGACGCGCGCAAAGAGCGTGTAGAGCGCGAACCAGACCGACAGGTTGAGAATCACTCCCACCACGGCGGCGGTGATTGCCGCCAGACCGGCGGAGAGTGAGCGCCGGTCGCGTAACTGCTCGACGTACGGCGCGCCCAGGAAGATCCAGAGAAAGCAAGGCACGAAGGTGACCCACGTGGCGATGCCCGCGCCGATTGCCCCGGCCAAGATTGGAGGCAATGAGCCAGGATCGTGATAGGCCCCCATAAAGGCGACGAACGCAACGACCATGATCAAGGGCCCCGGCGTCGTTTCGGCCATGCCCAGCCCGTCGAGCATCTCGCCGGGCAAAAGCCAGGCGTAAGTATTCACGCATTCCTGCTGGATATAGGCCAAGACGGCGTAGGCGCCGCCAAAGGTCACCACGGCCGTCTTGCTGAAGAAGAGCGCTTCGGTCGTGTACACGCTGTTCTGGCCGGTGGCCCACCACAATAGCGCCACGGGGGCGAACCACAGCGCCGACCACACCGCCGCGACGCGCGCGGCGCGGCCGACGGTTGGTGTAACGCTCGTGAAGTGAGCCTCGTGAACGACCCCACCGGCGGCCTCGCTGGCGTGTTTCTCCTGGCCGGGCGCATGACTGGCGGTGGCGAGGAACCACTGGGGCCGAAACCTGCTGCCGAAATAGCCAAACACGAACGCCGAAAGCACAATCCACGGAAACGGCACTTGAAAGACGAAAATCCCCACGAAGGCCAGCGCCGCCAGCCATGCCATCAGCTTGTTGCGCAGGGCGCGGCGGCCAATCCGCACCACCGCCTCGATCACCACGGCGATCACCGCCGGCTTCAGGCCGAAAAAGAGCGCTTGCACATAGCCTAAGTCGCGGTACTCGGCGTACAAGATGCTCAGCACCAAAATGCACAGGAAGCCCGGCAAAACAAAGAGCGTCCCGGCCACTAGCCCGCCGCGCGTGCCGTGCAACAGCCAGCCGATATAGGTGGCCAGTTGCTGCGCCTCGGGCCCGGGGAGCAGCGTGCAATAGTTGAGCGCAAAGAGGAAGCGGTGCTCGCTGATCCAGCGCTTCTCCTCGACCAGGATGCGGTGCATCACGGCGATCTGACCAGCCGGACCGCCGAAGCTCAACAGCGCCACGCGCACCCAAACGCGCACCGCCTCGGCAAACGTGACGCGCTGTGACTGGGCGGTCGATGTGCTCGACGGTTCGACTTCAATTTGAGCAAGCGCCTCGTTTGCATGTGGTGTAGTGCGGTCATCGGGCGGCTGCGGCATGGGTCAGTGCGCGAGGGTGTCGCTGGCCGTTATAGCGTGGCGACCGCATCCTTGCACGGCAATGCGCGGCGCGAGTTCAATACTGGGGCTCAACCGGCTTCACGCCCGATTGATGCTCTTGGGCGACGCGCGTCAGCTCGGCGATGGCCTCCGGATGGTCCTTGGCGACGTTGTATTGCTCGCCGGGATCGTGCCCCAAATGAAACAAGAGCGGCGGATCGTGTACGTCGGGCTGAGGCTGCGCGTAACCGGCCTGAGTCTTGAAATGCATTTTCCAAGGGCCGCGGCGCACGGCCATCAATTCGCCGCCGCGGTAATAGAAGAAGGGGCGCTCAGGTACCTCACCATTGCCGAAGAGCACCGGGCTGAGGTCCTGTCCATCGATGGCACGGTCGTTTGGAAGCGGCACGCCGGCCAGTGCAAGCGCCGTGGGAAAGATGTCCAAGGTGGATGCGACGGCATGGCGGTCGACGCCGCGCGGGATCCTACCGGGCCACACGGCAATGCACGGCACGCGCATGCCGCCCTCCCAGGAGCTCCCCTTCCCCTCGCGCAGCAGTCCGGCCGATCCTCCCGCCTGACGTTGGAGTAGCCACGGCCCGTTGTCGCTGGTGAACAGGACCAGCGTGTTTTCGGCCAGGCCCATCTCGCGGAGCGTGCGCAGGATTTCGCCGGTGCTCCAGTCGATCGTCTCGACCACGTCGCCGTACAGGCCTCTCGCGCTCTTACCAGCAAACCGATCACTGGCGAAGATCGGCACGTGCGGCATCGTGTGCGCCAAGTACAAGAAGAACGGGCGCCCATCGGGTTCGGCCTTTTGTTGGCGAATAAAGGTGATCGCCGCGTCGGTGTAGCGCTCGGTGAGCAGCCGCTGGTCAGGCTCGGTTTCGATCGTCGTGTCGTCGCGGATCAAAGGCAACGGTGGCCAGCGCGAGGACTGCGGATTCCTCGAGTTCGGCCGCATGTCGTTGCTGTAGGGGATGCCAAAGTAGTGCTCGAACCCATGCCGCAGCGGCAGATACTCGTGCCGGTGGCCCAAGTGCCACTTGCCGATGCACGCCGTCGCGTATCCGGCAGTCACAAGCGCCTCGGCCAGCGTGATCTCATCCGCCGGCAGGCCGCGCTCGGAATCGGGAAACAGCACGCGTCGCGTCTGGCCCTGCATGCCGCCGCGGATCGGCAGCCGGCCGGTCAAAAGCGCGGCGCGGCTGGGCGTGCAGACCGAGGCCGCGGAATAGAAGTCGGTAAAGCGAACTCCCTCGGCGGCCATCCGATCAAGCTGCGGCGTGCGGATTGTCGGATGACCATAGCAGCCCAGGTCGCCGTAACCTAGGTCGTCGCAGAAGATGACGACAAAGTTCGGCTTGTCGGCCGCGTTGCTCGCCGGCGCCGCTGGCACAAGCATCACCCATGCGGCAATGACGCAGGCCGCCCGGCATCGAACAATCAGTGTGCGCATGGCGGTACACCGGTCGCGCGAGAATATCAATCTGCGGATCATCGGCTGCCCAATCATACGCAATGGTCTTGGCTGTTGCCTGTCACCAGAATGGGAGCGCCGCAGCAAGTCTAGCGCTTGACCAGCGCGAGACGCGGCTCAGATAATGTACCGCCGGGACAAGCACGGCGGTACTCTCAGAGACCTACTTTTTCGGGTGCACTAGCCGATGAAGATTATCCACACTTTCGGCGCGCTCGGCGCGCTGTACTTTGCCATGTCGATTGCAGCGGCCGTGACCGCTTCCGCCGCGGCGCGTGACGCCCGGTCAGGCGAGAAACTCCGCGTCTACCTGGGCACCTACACCGGCGGCGACAGCAAGGGGATCTACGTTTGCGAGCTCGATCTGGGGTCGGGGCAGCTTTCGCAGCCGCGCCTGGCCGCCGAGGCGGTCAACCCGTCGTTCCTCGCCATCCATCCCAGTCGGAAGTTCCTCTACGCCGTGGGCGAGATCAGCGAGTTGGCCGGCAAGCCAGGCGGCGGCGTCTTGGCGCTAGCGGTCGACGCACAATCGGGTCAATTGACTGCGCTAAACCAGCAGCCGTCGGGTGGCGCGGGGCCATGCCACTTGACCGTCGACGCGACAGGCAAGAATGTGCTGGTCGCCAACTATGGCGGCGGCAGCGTCGCGTGTCTGCCGATCGGCAAGGACGGTCGACTCGGCGAGGCGACGGCCTTCGTTCAACACAAGGGATCGAGTGTCAACCAAGAGCGGCAGGAAGGCCCGCACGCGCATTCGATCAACGTCGATGCCGACAATCGTTTCGCCATTGCCGCCGATTTGGGGCTGGACAAGCTGCTGGTGTATCGCTTCGACGCCGCGCGCGGGACGCTTGTGCCGAACGAACCGCCGTCGGCCTCGGTAACGCCCGGTGGCGGGCCGCGGCACTTCGCGTTCCACCCGAGCGGCACGTTCGCCTACACGAACAACGAAATCACATCGACCGTAACGGCCTTTTCGTACGATGCCGCACGCGGAACGCTGACCGAGCTGCAGACGATCTCCACGCTGCCCCACCCGGTCGAAGGAAACAGCACGGCCGAGATACGCGTGCATCCGACCGGCAGGTTTCTGTACGTCTCGAATCGCGGGCACAACAGCATCGCGATCTTTGCCATTGATCCGTCGACGGGCCAGTTGTCGGCCGCCGGCCACGAGCCGACACGCGGCCGAGTTCCGCGCAATTTCAACCTCGATCCGTCCGCACGCTATCTGCTGGCAGCCAACCAGGACACGCACAACGTCGTGGTGTTTCGTGTAAACCATGAGAACGGCAAGCTGACCGCAACCGGCTCGGAGATCCGCGTTCCCTCGCCGGTTTGCGTGCGGTTTGTGAACCTGGACGCAGGCGATTGAAAGCGTAGGTCAGGCACCCCGTGCCTGACCGAGTGCACCCAGATGGTCGGCAATCGCCGAGCAAATCGTCGTGCACGTGGGGAGTGGGAAGTCTTACCACTTCCGCTACGCGCTACGCACCGGGCGGCTAACAACCCCCGCTCGCCTGCGTGATGGGGCCACTCGCGCTTTAGCGGGCCACGGCCTGCGTTACGTAGGCGGCGATTTCGCGCAGCGATGCACCGGGCGTGAAGACCTTGGCCACCCCCATCACTTCGATGGCCGCGATGTCGCCCTCGGGAATGATGCCGCCCAGCACCAGTTTCACGTGGCCAAGCGACCGCTGGCGAAGTTGCTCGACAAGCACCGGCACCAGCGTCATGTGCGCCCCCGAGAGCAGGCTGATCCCCAGCACGTCGGCGTCTTCATCTTCGACGGCGCGGACGACTTCCTCGGGCGTTTGCCAAAGCCCGGTATAGATGACCTCCATGCCGGCATCGCGAAGTGCCCGCGCCACGACCTGGATGCCGCGATCATGGCCGTCGAGCCCGATCTTGGCGAGCACGACGCGAATTGGGCGAGACGGTGAGGACTTCGACATCGTTGGACCGAATTGCCAATCGAGCGCGGCTCGGCGCCTCGCAGCGGTCAGCGCCTCTGACTCGCGGGATGATATCGTCCGAAGACGTCGGCCAAGGCGTCCACGGTCTCGCCGACGCTGGCGTGGTGGCGCGCCGCCTCGAGCAATGCGGGCATCAGGTTCTCTCGGCCGGCGGCCACGCGCCGCACTTCGGCCAGCGTGCGCTGTACGGCGTCGCCGTCGCGCGACGCCTTCACCCTGGCCAAGTTGTCCTTTTGAGCTTGCTCCATGGCCGAATCGAATTCGAGCGTCGGGATCGCCAGCGGCTGGTCGTCGACAAAATCGTTCACGCCCACGATAATCTTCCGCCGCGCGTCGACTTCGCGCTGGTATTGGAAGGCACTCTCGGCGATGCGCCGGCGGAAGTAACCATTCTCGATCGCGCGGATCATTCCGCCCTGACGCTCGACTTCGCCCAGGATCTCCTCGGCTTCCTCCTCAAGCTGATCGGTGAGCGCTTCAAGCTGATAGCTGCCGCCGAGCGGGTCGGACGAGTTGACGACCCCCGTCTCGAAGGCCAACACCTGCTGCGTGCGCAGCGCGATCGTGACCGCTTCCTCGGTCGGCAAGGAAAGCGTTTCGTCGCGGCTGTTCGTGTGCAGCGACTGGCACCCGCCCAGCACGGCGGCCAGCGCCTGGTAGGCGACTCGCACTACGTTGATCTGTGGCTGCTGCGCCTGCAGGCTGACGCCCGATGTCTGGGCATGAAACCGCATCGTGCAGCTTCGCGCGTCTTTCGCGCCGTAGCGGTCGCGCATGTGTCGTGCCCAGATGCGCCGCGCCGCGCGGTACTTGGCGATCTCCTCGAAGAAATCGTTATGCGCATTGAAGAAAAAAGACAGGCGCGGCGCGAATTCGTCGACGCTCAGGCCCCGCGCGAGCGTCTCCTCGACGTAATGGAAACCGTCGGCCAAGGCAAAACCCAGTTCCTCGGCCGCCGTGCTACCCGCCTCGCGGATGTGGTAGCCGCTGATCGAAACGGCGTGGAAACGCGGGACGTGCCGCGTGCAGAACTCGATCGTGTCGATCACCAGCCGCACGCTCGGCGCCGGCGGATAGACGTACTCGTTCTGCGCGTGGTATTCCTTGAGGATGTCGTTCTGCAGCGTGCCGCGGAGCCGATCCCAGGGGACGTCTTGCCGCTCGGCCGCGACAAGATAATACGCCAGGATGATCGCCGCCGGGGCGTTCACGGTCATCGACACCGACACCTCGCCCAGGTTGATTCCCGCGAAGATCCGCTCGAAATCGTCGACCACGTCCACCGCCGTGCCCAGCCGGCCGACCTCGCCGACCGCTCGCGCGTCGTCGCTGTCGAGGCCCATCAAGGTCGGCAAATCGAGCGCCGTGCTGAGCCCCGTCTGGCCCTTGGCGAGCAAGAACTTGAAGCGCCGATTCGTCTCCTCGGGCAGGCCATAGCCGGCGAACTGCCGCATCGTCCACAATCGGCCGCGGTACATGTTGGCATACGGCCCACGTGTAAACGGGTGCTGACCGGGGTAGCCCAGCGACCGCTCATACTCGGGCGACGGATCGGACGGCAGGTAGAGCGGCTCGATCGCGCGGCCGCTAGCGGTCGTGAAGCTGGTATCTCGCTCGCGCGATTGGTTGAACGCCTCGCGCCAAGCGTCATAGCCGGTGGTTTCGATCTCGGTGGCCATGATGGTCAGTCTCAGGGGTCTTCGGCAAACGACATGAGAGCCGCCGCGTTTATCCCGGCGATCAAGTCGCAACAGCGGACGAACTCAACTATATGGTGCTGCAAGCCTTTGTCGCAAGGCGACCCCTTTGCATACTCGAATGTGTCTCGCTATACGCCGGCCGAACTCGGAATTATGATCGCGGACGATGGTCAGCGACGCAAAAAGCGACTTGATCGAGCGATTTCAGCGGCGTGAGCGGCGCGCGCTGTCGGAAGTGCTTACGTTGGTTGAGTCCGGCGAGGCACCGGCGCTTCCGGCGGCGCCATCCGCGGCGCGCGTCGTGGGCATCACCGGCAGCGGCGGCGCCGGCAAGAGCACGCTGTTGGGGGCGCTTGTGGCGCACATACGGCACCAGGGGCTGCGTGTGGCCGTCCTGGCTTGCGACCCCCAGAGTCCGCTGACCGGCGGGGCGCTCCTGGGGGACCGGATTCGCATGAAGCTCGATCCGGCCGACGAAGGGGTGTATTTTCGTAGTTTCTCGACTCGCGGCGCCATGGGCGGCATCTCGGCGGCCGTGGGGCCGGCCATCCAGTGGCTCAAGGCATTTGGTTTCGATGTAATTCTGGTCGAAACGGTCGGCGTGGGGCAGGACCAGGTAGCAGTTCGGGCTGTCGTCGACACGCTCGTACTACTGGTCACGCCTCATAGCGGCGACGAGGTGCAATGGGAAAAGGCGGGACTGATCGAGGTGGCGGACCTCGTGGTGGTCAACAAGGCCGACCTGCCGAGTGCCAACCGCGTGCGGCAACAGTTGATGGCGGCCCTGTCGCTTTCGCCTGGCGCCAAGGAAGTACCAGTGCTGGCAACAACAGCCACGACCGGCGACGGCGTGGCGGAATTGTGGGCGGCGATTGTGGCGCGGTGAGGCGAGGGCTTGCCACCGGGGCACAGAGAGACGAAGGTGGGAAGGGTATTGGGTCGGCAGGGTTTGCGTTTCTGGATTACTTCAACGCTGTATTCGCGCATCCGTTTGAGTGGACCTACACGCGCAGGCCGCTGACCAAGAACCACCGCATCCAATTCATCCCGCCGCACCATCGAACCGCCGAGCGAACCTCCAAACTTCGACTCGCCAAACACGCCCTCTCATGCACAGTAACTTAGCGGGTGTCGCACTAGGGACCGAACTCCCTGGCAACGCTCGTTTGCCCACGGGCCAACTGAGTCTGGCACCGCGCTTTCAACACAGCTTCCACCATGACGTGGCAAGCGCCCACTGCGATGACGGAGCCGCAATTGCGAGCGACTCTGGTCGGTTCATAAGCCCGGCCCCTGTGAAATAAGTCGCTTACCGTGACGCGACCACCGCATCGCCCTCGCATACGCGCCACGCCGCTCCCACGCGCTGGACGCGGCGGTAGAGCGTGTCGCGTTCCACCGGCTCGCGGCCGGCTTCGAGGATCAGGCGGCGGATGTCCTCGACCGAGAGCATCTCGGGCGTTTGCGCGCCGGCGTCGTGATAGATCAGCTCGTGACGCACGGTGCCGTCGAGGTCGTCGGCGCCATAGGAGAGCGCCGTCTGCGCCGTGCCGATGCCCAGCATGATCCAATAGGCCTTCACGTGCTCGATGTTGTCGAGCATCAGCCGGCTGACGGCCATGGTGCGAAGGTCCATCACGCCCGAGGCCTTGGGGATGTGAGACAGCCCGGTGTTGTCCGGATGAAATGCCAGCGGGATGAACGTCTGAAAGCCGCCCGTCTCGTCCTGCAGCTCGCGCAGGCGGATCAGGTGGTCGACGCGGTGGTAGGCGTTCTCGATATGGCCGTAGAGCATCGTGCAGTTGGTCCGCAGACCCAGCTCGTGGGCCGTACGGTGGATATCGATCCAGGCTCGCGCGTCGGCCTTGTGTTCGCAGATCTGGTCGCGGACCTCGGGATGAAAAATCTCGGCCCCGCCCCCCGGCAGACTCCCCAGGCCGGCGTCCTTGAGCTCGCGCAGCACGTCGCGCGCGGTGCCTTTCGTCAGATGCTCGAACCAGTTGATTTCGACCGCCGTGAATGCCTTAAGGTGCAGCGCCGGGTACGCCTCGTGGAGGATGCGGATGACATTCACGTACCAGTCGAACTTCCTCTGATGGTGCAGCCCGCCGACGATGTGCATCTCGGTGCATCCGGCGTCGACCGCCTCGCGGCCGCGCTCGAGGATTTGCTCGTCCGACATGACGTATCCCTTCGGATCGCGCAGGTCGGATCGGAACGCGCAGAACGTGCAGCGGTAGACGCAGACGTTCGTGGGGTTCAGGTGCGAGTTGATGTTGTAAAAGGCCAGGTTGCCGTTCTTCCTCTCGCGGACCTCATTCGCCAGCGCCCCCAGATCGTTCAGATGCACCGCCGGGTTGTAGAGCAACAGCCCGTCCTCGAGCGACAACCGCTCGCCGGCTGCGACCCTGTCGCGAATCGAGTCAAATGTAGTTGCGATTGACTGAATCATGTCAGCAAAAAAATGGGCGAACGGGGAGTCGAACAACGCTCGAATTCGGCTGGAAAATCGCAATCTGATCCGCCGCGCTCCATTTTGGTAGCCACGGTCGACACCGAAACCGCCCAGCCGTCGGTCGCGCTTGACCCGACATCGACGATCGTCGACCCCGACCTGTATTCTGTTGTACGTTGCTGGCCCATCCTTAACCAGTCCGCCCGAAAGCATATCCTGGATGTCGTCCGCGTAGCCAACCAGTCAATCGGCAACAAATAGGGGAGTCAAACCTAGTCCGATGCATTGGGCCTTCGACGATTTGCCAACTGCGAATCGAGATAAGGGCTCGGGGCGGCCAATCCTGCGTTCGGGTGGCGCGGCATTGGGCACCATGCCCGAACCGGTCGACTCTGCCCTGGCTCGCGTCATCGACGCTTGGGCCAGCTTGCCCGAACCGATTCGCGCGGCGGTCTTGGCTCTGGTCGATGCCGCGCGCCGAATGCCCTGACCGGCTGGGTTACTGCGCCGCGATCGTCGAGATCATCGACTTTGGAATTTTCAATCGCAATTGGCCGGTCCCACCGAACGCGGCGGCGGGTAGTTCAAGCTTCAGAAACTCGGCTGCGCTGATTGGCGGCTCGAATACAAGAACATCGTCGATCGCTTTCTCCGGGTATACCGACTCAGACGTAATCTGTCCCACCACTTGCGTACCAAAGCCAAAATTGATGCGCTTGTAGGTGTTATCCAAGTTGTCGGTCAATGCAGCAACCGCATCCGGTAGGATCGACGCGCCACCGCTCCAACTTTTGTACTCGACCTTTCGCGTCGTGCCTACGTTCTCAATTCGCAGTCGAATCATTATCAATTGGTCGCTCGATGTTTTTTCTGAGCCCAAGGCAAGCAAGGGAACGCGATTGACACTAACGCCAGTCACGCTAACGCGAATGTCTCCTTGCTGCACGGGTTTTGCGGCATCAGCCCATTCGATTTCATCCTTGTTTGCCAGCTTTGCTGGCTCTCCGCCATCGGCGTTCTCTGCGACGACCTGATTGGTCTTGCTGGCCGCTTCAATTTTCTTTCCAGCTTCGTCAATCGCCTTGGCACCTTCGGAGATTGCCGTTCCGACTGCAAATGTGAATAACACGCACGGTAGCAGTACCAGAGCGCAAACAGCCGAACCAGCGATGGAAAAGCCGATGCCGCTTCCTCGGCGTGCGAACGCTAGGAATAACCCCCCAATACCGAGCGCCAGCCCAAGGGCCGTTAGCGGAATTGCGATGAACGGCAAGCAGAACGTCAGCAATCCAAGAATGCCCAGTACAAGCGAGGCAATCCCCAAGCTATGCGCCGCCCGAGACTGAGAGACGTTTACTTGGACGGCAACAGACTGTGAGGGCGCGCTACGCGGGGGCTCGACGATCGACGCGGTTAGAATCGGCGGAACAATCGGGGGTGGTGGCGGCGAAGGGGCGATCGCGGGCTGCGGTGCGTCTGGTGGCGGAAGCGATGCCGATGGTTGAGTGGGCGCAGATTCAAATAACCCCTTGACCTTTGACGCGGGAACCCACTTGCCGTCGGTTCCTAGCCGAACAAGCGTTTCGGGGGAAATTTTCCCGGCGTCCGCCAATTGCTTCAGCTTGGCCGACGCAAATGGTCCGTACTCTTTCTCCCCGATGCGAACGTACCACTCGTTTGCCATTTCTCCACCCCTGGAGCGCGCAGGTTGAGGATGTGCAGGTGGCATCATGCTAGATGCCAGCGAATGCGAATGCAAGAAACCGCGCGCTATGCGGCAGGCTCGGCGTGCCCCAGCAAGACGTAGCTCGCAAGCTCGGCACCTACGCGAGCTACGTATTGAAATGCGAATCGGGCGAGCGGCGAATTGACGTGGTGGAGCTTGCCGACTTTTGCCGAGTCTACGGCGTGGGGCTGGTCGACTTCACCAAATCCGCGAGAATTCGGTAGAGCGTGAGCCGCACCGACGAACGCCGCATTTGCGTTTTGACGAGCGGTTGGGTTCGACGATTCAAGTATCGACCCGAGGGTCGCCTTGCGCTCTTCATGGCGCAAAGCCCATCGAAACATCGAGCGGTATTGACAAACTTGTCATAAAACGCTACGCTTCCAGTCATGGCGGTTGTGCTGGTCACGCGCGAGGCTCAAGCGCAGTTCGAGAGCTTGCCAATTGTGATTCAAACACGTGTCGAGAAGGTCTACCAGCGGTTGGAACGCTGGCCGGAGGTGAGCGGCGCCAGGGCGTTGGCCGGTGACCTGGCGGGCCGCTGGCGGATCAGGACCGGCGATTACCGCCTCCAGTTTCATGTGGCCGGCGACGTGGTCACGGTGGAGAAGGTCGGACACCGTGACGGGTTTTACGGGGAGTGATTCAACCATGGCTGAACAAGTGGTGACGCGAAACGGCAAGCGGTTCGTCATTGTCGAAGAGCGCGAGTGGAGGAGACTGCGCAGGCTGGCTGCCAAGGCCGAAGCGCCGGGGGAGACGCTTTTGCCCGAGTATCCGCCGGCCGACGCGCAGGGCAACCGGCCCGCCGTCGCTTATGCGCGCGTGTCGATCGCGCGGAAGATCATCGAGGCTCGGAGAGCGGCCGGGCTATCGCAAGAGGAATTGGCGCGGCGCGCCGGCGTGCGACAGGAAACCATTTCGCGCATCGAATCCGGAAAGCACTCGCCGACGATTCGCACGGTTGAGAAGATTGACCGAGTCCTGAGTCGAGGGGCGAAACGAGCCGGCAAGAAAGAGAAGTAGCATGGCGAGCATCGCACGCGACCACAACGGCGGGCGTCGGATTGTGTTTGTGGACCCCGACGGGACGCGAGCATCCCGCACGCGTGGCGGCCGCCTGGCTCGGGCATTCGACGGCCATCGCCAACAAGCACTACTGGTAAGTCACGGATGATGACTTCGCCAAGGCCATCCAGAGCGCCGCCGACGGACAAGGCGAAGGCGATTCGGCGTGCTGCGAAAATGTAGCCAAGAATGTAATCACCAAGAACACACAAGAAGGCTCAGGAAAGAAAACCGACGTGGTGCAAGTCGCCATATCTTGCACAACGTAGGTATACAATGGGCGAACGGGGAGTCGAACCCAGGACCTCCGCCTTGTGACGACGGCGCTCTAACCAACTGAGCTATTCGCCCGCGACACGTCGCGTGAGTACCCGTTTCCTACCTTAATGGGGCACCGGAATCAACGGGTGATGGCCAGCGCGGAAAGAATCGACGTCGCGCCAATCACGCGAGGCCCAATGCCGGCTAACGCGCGCGGCTCGCCGCGGTCCTCGTGATCGCAAGGCGCTTACGTCGCCTGCGAGGACTCGACCGGCGGTTCTTCGCGCGGGGGCTCGAACTTGGGAGCGGTCGGCTCCTGCGAATCCTCGGGGCGCGAGTACGATTTCACGCGCGGCTGCGGCTTCGCCGCCGCGTCGATTTCGTCCTCGATGCCGCGAATTCCCTTCTTGAACTCGACGATGCTGCGCCCCAGCGAACGACCCACTTCAGGCAACCGACGGCCAAAGAGCATCACGGCAATAATGCCGATGATGGCCATCTCCATCGGCCCCATGTTAATAAACGCAAACACGGCCGCAGTCAGAATGTCGTTCATGGTCTCAACCTCGGACCCGTGACAGGGGTCACTCATGAAACGCGTCAGGGCTTCGTCTGGTGAGTTGGCGACTCCTCAAGCTGTTCGTCCTCGGTCCCCTGAAGCCCTCGCTTGAATTCGATCAGGCCGCGGCCGAGCGAACGCATCACGCCGGGCACGCGATTGCCGAACAACAACAACACGACAAACGAGATAATCAACAGCTCGAGCGCGCCGGGCAGGCCAAAAAAGCCGATGGGTAGCGCCATACGCGGCTCCTCTGGGGACCGGGCGCGCCGTGAGCGCAAAAACTTACGTGGAAAACACCTATTGACATTCTACCGAGCGCCAAGGGGGTGTCAAATTGCGGATTTCGCGTTGGTGGCTTGACGGACCTCCGCCATAAAACCGGAAGCTCGCGTGGGGAAACTAGGCTCGCGTAATGATTAGCGAGTCCGCCCTCCGCGCGACGCTTGCTCCGAATACAGCGGCAGAAAGCGGTAATACACCTCCAGGCAGAGGGCCGCCATGGCCGTGGCGTAAACGCGGCCGCCATAGCCGCCCCAGACGGCATCCGCGTCCCAGCTTCCGGCCAGCACGCCATCCGTTCGTTGTGTCGACAACAGGGCGTTTTGCATGGCCGCGTTCCACCGCGTCCAATAGTCGCCCTGCAACTGGAACATGCCTAATGTCCCATAATACCAGTAGTATAAATCAGTCGCTTCGCGTCTTGGCAGCCGGTCGAGCAAGTAATCTCCCGCCTCGATGCCAGATGGATTCTGCCGGCTTACGCCGAGGAACTGGCGGCAGACCAAGGCTTCGGCGGTCATCGTCGGACTGGGCAGCTCTTTAGGGCGGTAGCTCGCCAGTCCGCCATGTGTGCCCGAGGCGACGCTCTTGAGATATCGAACCATGCCGTCGGTGCTGCGAGCCGGCAGCTCCATTCCGGCGATCTCGGCGCTCTTGAGCGCCATCAATTGCCAGCCGAGCTGGCTTGTGTCGCCGAGGTCGCCAGGACGATAGCGCCAGCCGCCGGTGGATGGGTGCTGCGCGGCAAGCGTGTACGACATCGCTCGTCGGACAGGCTGCTGGAGCCAAACGTCGCCGGTCAGTCCAAGTGCCTCGCCCAGCGCGATGGCGGCCATGCCGTGACAGTACATGTGAGCATAGACCGCCGCGTCGCCTCCTAGGCTGCCATCCGCGCGTTGCGTGCGAATGAGAAACTCCAGGCCGCGGCGAACTGTCTGGGCATGCGTGCCGTTCTCGTGCGTATAGCCGGCGCCGAGAAAGGCCAAGAGCGCCAGGCCCGTCACGCCGGTGTCGGCATCGGCGCCGGCGCCTCGACGGTCGCGTCCGGCGGCATAGGTCTCGTGCCCGGCGCCAAAGCGGTCGGCGTCCCAGCGTCCGTTGGAGCTTTGACTGGCGGCGAGCCACGCCAGCGCCGCCTCCACGGCCCCTTCGGTTTGCGCGGTAGCACCATATTGGGCGCCCGTCTCGCCGCGATTCGGCGCCACTCGGTGCCGAAAGAGCGACGGCACGCCATCCGGTGATCCGGCTCCATCCTTTGACGATGTACTGGCACTCGACGATTGACCTCCGGCTGCACTCGGGTCGCCGTTGCTCGTTGCGCTCCCTGACTCTCCCAGCGGAGATGCATGGTTTGAATCCTGGCTTTCGCCTGGCGAGGGCTGTGTGGGGGGTGTCGTGCTCGTGCCGGCGTCGGTACTCGGCCGGCGTGGAATCGACGCAAGCTTGCGCGCCGTCGGGCGCGGCGGTTGTTCGTCGCTAACCGCATCGGTGGCTGGAACGGGAGGTCGAGTCGTTGCGTCGAGCGCGCTTGAGCTTGATGGCTCTGGCGCGGAGGAAGCTGACGATTCGGACAGGCGCGGGACCGGAACTGGCTGCTCGAGCACGACAAGTGGCACTCTCTCAGCGCCCTTCGGATCTTGCGGCACGAGTTTCGCGTCAGCCGGCTCTGGTTGCGGCACCGGCGGCGACGGAACCGCCAGCGACGGTTCCTTCGCGTCGGCTCGCTCGGCGGTCGGAGTCTCCAAGTGCTGCGGCGGTTCCGAGGGGGGCCGCTCGTCCGCGCGACTCGCGCCGAGGGGCTCATCGACAGTCAATTGAGGCGGTTCCGGAAGTGGCGATTCGGGATCCGGCACATTGCTAATTGGCCGGTCGCCGGGAATTTCGGGCAGCGCCTCATTCGTTGCTCGATCAGACTGCTGGGCATCGCTAGCCGCAACATGCGGCGCGTCGTCCGGCGGCACGTCCGGCTCAACGCTGGAGGGGAACACCTCCCACGGTTCGAGCGGCTCGTCGTCCGCTGACGGGGCGTCGTCCGCCTGCTGTTCCGTCTCGATGTCGCCGGGGTCGATGACCGAAACGTGAATTGCCGGCGGCTCCTGTTCTCCCTGCGTGATTGTGTCAGCCACGATGTGCACGGTCGTCGAGTAGATCGCCATCAACAGGTGGGCCAGCAGCGAGAGAAACACGCACTTCCGCAGCGGCTTGGATTGCCCCCAACGCGTCCGCATCATCACCAAGAGCGTGACCGTAATCACGGCCAGCCCCAACCAGCAGACGCCCCATACGAATTGGGGACTGCGGAGCCAGGTGACAAGCTGGTTGAATTGGTCGATCATCCGCCGCCTTCGTCGTGGGCCTCAATCTTTACCGAAATCCCCAAATCGGAGATGCCCGCCTGCTTGCAGGCATTGAGCACTTCGGCCACAAGCTGAAATCGAGCGACGGCGTCACCTCGCACCAACACGCCCAAGTCCTGGTATTGACTTCGGGCGGCGGCGAGCTTCTGCGTGAGCGCCTCCAGCGTGGTCGCTTGCCGGTCAAGCGTGATTTGCCCGTCGCGGTAGACGTTGATGACGCGCTTTTGCGGGGCGACGCTGAGTGCGCCGTGATCGCGGATTTTGGGCACTTCGAGCGCGATCTTGCGCTCCATTTCCGTGAACCGCGTGCCCACCATGAAAAAGATGATGAGCAGAAAAACGACGTCGATCATCGACGTCAGGTTCAGACTCGGCTGTTCGTCGACGTGTGTCTTGAGCGGCATATTCGTTTCTCCGATCGACGACCTATGCGGCCGATTCCTGCCGCCGCACGCGGCTGGCGCGCGGCCTCGATTGTTCCTGCAATCCCTCGGCCGAAATGACCTCCACGACCTCCTGTCCCAAGGCGTCAATTTCGATAATCAGCCGGTCGGCGCGGCTGGCGAAAAACCAGTAGGCCGTCAGTGCTGGAACGGCCACCGACAGACCCGCCGCCGTGGTCAAGAGCGCCTCGCTGATCCCACTGGCCAATAGCTCTGGCCGACCCATGGCGTGCGCCGTGGCAATGACGTTGAAACACTGAATCATGCCGAAAACGGTGCCGAGCAGTCCCAGGAGCGGGCTCACCGTCGATATGGCGTTCAGCACGCGCAGGTGCTGGCGAAGCCCGTTGGCGGCGCGTTCGCCCGAATCCAGCACGGCTTGTTCCACTTCTACCGCGGGGCGGCCCCACTTCTTGACCGCGGCGGCAAACACCGCGGCCACGGGGCTGCTGTTCTCCTCGCACACGGCCAACGCCTCGTCACGGTCGAGCTGTCCTTCACGCAGCCGGTGCAGGAACCGCTTTACGAACGGCCGCGGAACCACTCGGCCGCGCCGCAGGCTGATAAATCGCTCGAAGACGAACACGACCAGCACGAACGAGCACGCCAGGATGGGGATCATCATCACCCCGCCGTCCCGGATCACGCCCAGCAGGCTGCGCGTGGCGATCAGGCCGTCGCGCGTGGCAGCCGATTCGGCGCCGCCTGAATCCTGGGGCGCAGTTGCCGGATCGTTGCCAGGCGGTGGGTTGGATTGCCCTTGTGCGCTGGAGGAAACCAGCAGGACCGCTGCCGCCATAGCGGTGTGCAGCATCGCGCGGTAATAATCGGATCGCGTCGGGTGGGTGAGCATCTTCTCGTTCCTATTCAGGATCGCATAAAACGGTTCAAGCTTTCGGGGTGCCGACATGCGCACGGTTTTGGTCAGGAAGTCGCGCTCGCTCGCTTTTTGACATCGCGCAAGCGCCGCGAGCCTTCCTTGCCGGCATCGGTATCGGGATAAGTTTTCGCCAATCGTTCGAACAGCTCGCTAGCCGCCTGCCACTGCTCGAGCAATTCGGCGCACTTGCCGGCCTGCAGCAGCGCCAGGGACTGCCACTGCGGATATGCATAAAGGATTTCCAGCCTCAGGTATTCGCGCATCGCGGCGTCGTAGTTCTTTTGATGGAAGTACGATTCGCCGATCATCCACTGTGCCATGGCGGCCGTCTCGGTCTTCGCTCCAAGCTGAGAGCGGATTGCGCGGTCATATGCTTTCCGTGCTCCCTCGAAATCAGCCTCGGCCGCCAGGCAGCGGCCCAGAAGGTAGTCGGCTTCGTAATGTTGTTCGAAATCGGGGAAGCGACCTTCGATCGCGGCGGCGATTTCCTTGGCCGCCTGCCACTGTTCCTGCTGTCCCAAGACCTGTGCGCGTCGAAGTGTCACTCGCGCGGCCCAGGTATCGGTTCGCTCGTTCCAGGCTTCGGCCAGCTTTGCGAATCGCTCGCTCGCCTCGGCGAAGTTTTGCTGTTGATACAGCGTTTCGGCTAGCCAGTACTGGGCGAAGGGCTTCAATTGGGTTTCAGGGTACTCGGCCAGCATCCGCTCGAGCGGCGGCGCGACTTCCGACCAGCGGCGGCCGGCCGCGGCGATTTGCGCCTCGAGATACAGCGCGTGCTCCCGTACGGGCGCATCGGGCCGCGTCGCCAGCTCATCAAGGAGTGTTTCCGCGCGCTGGTGGTCGCTCGCCTGAAACGCTCGTTCC